>Ga0315909_10000015_pt1 | contig 220994 bp, 193 predicted proteins | sample LakEriMetagenome_11_FD_203527 | JGI IMG/M metagenome (GOLD analysis project Ga0315909, IMG submission 203527) | Freshwater fungal communities from buoy surface, Lake Erie, Ohio, United States - Buoy 2 MA125 | ecosystem: Environmental > Aquatic > Freshwater > Lake | place: USA: Lake Erie, Ohio... | reverse complement strand
GGAATACATGTAGAACGCGATTAGCGGCACGGAAAACAAACCTGTAACTCCGAACAACACGGCGTGGTCGCGATTTTTAAACAGTTTAAAACTGTCCAGACCCATTGCGCTTTTCCATGATTTACCTAGCCCCAAAGGTGGCGTATTAGGAAGATAAAATGCCAATATACCTGCAGCGATGCGTGCGGCTCCCGCGGCGTAGCCGCAATTCACTGAAGTATCGGCATTCAACACGTAGCTGATCAAAAAACCCGCAGCCATCCATCCGAATGTTGCGCCCACTCTTACCATCGGGTAATGGCGTTCACCATGTGTTAGATGTGTTAGGCTGATCGTAGCCATTAATCCCCATGTGGGACCCGAAACCAAAGAATACATGGCAAGGCCGAACAAAAACCAAACTGGACTCCAACCGAGATCCAGAGCGAGGAAGGCGAAAACAATAGTCACGGCACCGAGCAAAGAGCTCCAGCCCATGAGTTTCTGTGCGGACATCCTCTCATCCGCAAGCGCACCGCCCACCAAAGGCGAGATCAGAGATGCGATGGGCGCCATCGCAAACGCCAATGCTTGCCAGCCTTGCAAGCCTTCTGCTTTCAGAACATTGGTCAGGGAAGGCACCCAGAACCCTGGTGCCATGCCATGAAAAAAAAACGCCAACCACAACAGCGGAAACGTTCCTTTCTTATACTCCTTTTCCTCCACAGCCCTTGGTTAGCTGGAATTTCGAAGCGCGCAAGAGCGATGAGTTCTAAAATCCGCAGGTGAAGCGCTTTCAGGGGAGTTCTTGGTTCTTAGTTCCTGGTTCTTAGTTAGCGCTTCGCTCTCTTCATATTCCAACCAAGAACCAAGAACTAAGAACCCAGTATCACCCCCGCACAACGATCCGCCTCCGCCAAAGCCTGCATGTTCTTTTCAGCTCCACCGATCAAATATCCATCTTCCTTCAGTTTTTCCAATCCGCGTATCACCCGTGCTTCTGGCTTTAGCCGTGGCATATCCAAGACCCCCACTTTCGCTCCTCCAGTGAGCGCTTCATAAACCATCGATACCGAGTCCTCGGTCACCCAAACCTCTGACGCAGTGGAAAGTTTTCCTGCCAACCAACCAGGCTTTGTGTCTTGGTGTGGGAAAATGGTTAGATTCGGAATTTTATTTTCCAAGCGTTTGAGAAAATCACCCGGTGTCCGTCTTGAATCTGCAACCTGCCATGTTCCGTCCCTCGTAATCTCACAAATCTGCTCAATCAATTTTTTTTCATCAAACCCATGAATCTTCGATGGACCACCGATCAAAAATATTTTCTCCGATCTATCCCCCTCCACTGGAATCACCCGATTTAATGCGCCTTTGCTGATTATCAAATTCTCGAAGTCGGGGGTCGATTTAAAATCATGCTCAGGTGCGACACACCAATCAAACAACGCCATCGGCAAAAAAGGTTTCATCAAAACGATACTCCGCGCATCGAATTTACGCGCCAACCACCACAACACGATATGTGTGCTGCTTCCTGCAGAAATAACATAGTCAGGCTTTGGAAATTCGCGGCTGAACTCCAGTGCCTCACTGACCCTACACCAAATATTTTTTTTTACATCAACGCGCACCAGATGGATCTCCGCATGCACACGACGCGCCATGGCCTCAGCGAGCCCGAGCGATTGGTTCTCGTGACCCGCTTTGCCATCGCTGACAACTAATATGTGAAGTGACGCTCTCAATCTCAATCAAGGGTGAATGTTTCTGAGCTAATTTGCAAAAACGAAATAAACACCCTAGTTCTTGGTTCTTGGTTCCTAGTCCTTAGTTAGCGCTCCGCTCTCTTCATCTTCTTAACCGCAATAGAGTGAGCAGTAGTACCGGAGAGCCGTGCCTCTGGCCGGCTTGGGAAGTCGCATGAAGAGGTCAAAAGTCGAAAGTCTTAAAGTCCTGGTTTCAATCGCTGGTGCGATTATTCTATAAAACTGGAACATCAACTTCTCGTCCTTCGTAGCCTTGGGGCGAAGTAGGATCGACCTTAAGACTTTTAGACCTTTGACTCCTATCTACGTTCACTCTGCTTTCAGACTTCCTCTATCGCCCAATCTTCCACGACTAGATCAGGCACGCGGTTGAATTCTCGGGTGTTATGAGTGACTAGGATGAGACCGGCCGCGCGACTATGTGCTGCGATGAGTAAATCCATCGAGAGCACCAAACATCACAGCCCAATCGTGATTTTTAGGCAATAACACCACCGCAGCACCGAGCCGCGTGACCATCACCTCGTCGCCCTCAAAGCGGAACTCTTTAGGCAAGCGAACGGCTTGGCTGCGCCCGCTTTTGAATAACTTTGCCGTGTCCATGTGTAAAGATATGTACCAATGGTAGATACCATCAAGTGGTTTCATCTATCCCAAGACTTTTGTAAACATCCGCAACTGAGGAGTAACGACAATGGAGCGGAGCGACATGGACGGTCGCGTAGCGATCGCCCGAAGGGGCCAGCCGGATGGCTGGATCAAAAACACTGCTTACAGGCCGGAACTCCATATCCATTTTCCGCAGGGCGGCATTTTTCCAAACCTCATAATCTTCCCGTTTCGGCAAAGATTTTTGGCAACCAGTCTAAACCGGGCTGCAGTAAAACTGAACTACCGCGCGACGTAGCCGCAACCGACTCACCTCAACTCGGCCATCACCATGGCTTGGTAAATGGGATCGGTTTTTTCGAGTTCCTCGTGAGTCCCATCACTCATGATTCGGCCGTTTTTGAAAACTAGGATACGGTCCGCAATACGGATCGTGCTGAAACGATGAGCGATGATCAGTGTGGTTCTGCCTTTGACCAAATCGGCGAGTGCCTGCTGCACCATGGCTTCGCTTTCCGTATCGAGAGCACTGGTGGCCTCGTCTAGAATCAAAATCGGCGCATCTTTCAAAAACGCACGGGCAATCGCAATGCGTTGACGCTGACCTCCGGAAAGCAGATCGCCACGCTCGCCGACCGTGGTCTTGTAGCCATCTGGAAACTCCATGATGAAATCGTGAGCAAAAGCCTTTTTCGCCGCCGTTTCAATCTCCTCTTGAGTGGCATCGAAATTACCTACACGAATATTATCTTCAAGAGTCCCCATGAAAAGCGCTGGCATCTGTGGCACGATCGCAATCCGTTCACGAAGATCATGTTTCAAAAAATCCCTAACAGGCACTCCATTTAAACACACCTCCCCTTGTTGTGGATCGTAAAATCTGGGAACCAAATGCGCAAATGTGGTTTTACCAGCACCACTTGGACCAACCAAAGCAACAACCTGTCCAGCTGGAATGGTTAAATTCACATCATGCAAGACAGGTTCATCATGATACGCAAAAGTCACATGATTGAATGAAATTTCGTGAATGGGATCCGGGCAAGGTTTTGAGTTCAATGGCTCAGCGATTGTTTCCTCTGCATTCAAGATATGCTCGATCCGCTCAACAGAAGCTTTTCCCTGCTGAAAATGTGAGTGTATCACACCGAGTTTCTTCAGCGGTTCATAGGCCATGAAAAGTGCCATACTAAGTGCAAGGAAACTCTCTAATGTCATACCCTCTTTAACACCGAAGAACAGTGCCGCAGCAAATCCTAGAGAGGCGACAACTTCGACTGAAGGTGAAATACCCAAACGATATTTAACAACTTTCATCGATAACTTCACCAACTCTCTGATGCGCTTTTCAAATCCCGTTAACTGCGCATCTTGCAAATTGTAGGCGCGAATCTCTAATGCCGACTGCAAACTCTCAGAAAGAGAAGCTGATAAATCCCCCCCATTTTTTTGCAAAGCGCGCGCTTTAGCGGTCATTTTATTCCCAGCCAAACGAATAAGGCCAATACATAAAGGCACGGTCAGCAATGCAATCAGCGCGATGAAAGCACTTCTATCCTGCCATGCCATGTATGCCACATAGCCTAGGGCAAAAATCAATGTCGCAGGTTGTTTGATTAGATCACTCGATGTTTGAGCAATCACCTGACGCAGCATCAACGTATCATTGGTCATACGTGCTAATAGATCCCCAGATTTATTCTGTCTGAAAAATGCCAATGGCAATTTCTGGAGCTTGATAAACATATCAGTTCGTATCGACTCAACGACTTTGAAGCCTGTGTATTGGATGAAGTATGCATTTGTATAACCCGCAACAGCACGAAGTAAAAACACCGCAGGAATCCACAAACAGGTATAGATCAATAGATCATTACGAGAAATATCACCCAGCTTGGAAGTAATCCAAATGACATAGGCATTTTTTTCATCCACCTTTTCATCAAAGAGAACAGGGAAAACAATCTTCGTCATTAAGGGCAAACCAGCACCCGATGCCGCCGCATAAAACAATCCTGCTACAGCCCCGATAAAAAAGCTCCACTTCACCTTCAAAAGGTGACGGTAATATGGAAGAAACTTTTTCAAATCTGTAGATCAGGTGATTAAAGCCAAAGCATCACACTTCAAGCATTAAACGATGCGGAGACTCTAGACATTCCTTGATTCGGATCAAGAAAGTGACGGCTTCCTTGCCATCGACAAGGCGGTGATCGTAACTCAGGGCGAGATACATCATCGGACGAATGACAACTTGGCCATTGAGGGCGACCGGGCGTTGCTGAATGGTGTGCATTCCGAGGATGCCACTTTGTGGAGGATTCAGAATAGGCGTGCTGAGCAGCGACCCATAGGTTCCGCCGTTAGAAATCGTAAACACGCCGCCTTGCAGGTCTTCGATCTCGATTTTTCCGGCTTTACCTTTCGCTGCGTAATCCAGAATATCCTGTTCGATTTGCGCGAAGGATTTTTTATCGCAATCGCGAAGCACAGGAACGATCAGACCTTTCTCTGTACCGATCGCAACACCAATATCGTAGAAATGATTTTCAATGATATCGGTTCCATCGATACGACCATTGATCGCTGGCACATCTTTGAGTGCTTGAGCCACGGCTTTGACGAAGAACGACATGAAACCGAGTTTAACTCCATGCTTTTTCAAGAAATCTTCCTGAACGCCTTTGCGCAATTCCATCACGGCGGTCATGTCGACCTCGTTGAATGTGGTAAGGATCGCAGCGGTTTGTTGAGCATTAACCAAGTGCGTGGCGATCTTACGACGCAGCATCGACATTTTGCGTCGTGTGGTGCGACCGTCCTCATTTATAGCAGCAGGAGCAGCAACGGCTTTTGGTGCGGAGAGCACTGAGAGATCAGGTTTGGGACGCGATTCACTGACAGTTGCAAGTGGTGCTGGTTTTGAAGTCGGAGCAACGGCTGCGCCTTTGCCAGGTGCGATCATCCCGATGACTTTTCCAATCGAAACTTCTCCTTCGTGCACAAGGATTTGCAACTTTCCAGAAACTGGAGCTTCAAGTTCGTTAGAAACCTTGTCGGTTTCCAAGGTCACGAGGATTTCGCCTTTTTCACAGAAGTCGCCATCTTTTTTGCGCCATGCCGCAACGTTGGCCGAGGTGATGGATTCCCCAGCGGCTGGCACCACGATTTCTACGGCAGCGCCAGTGGCAACAGGAGGTGCGGGTGCGGGTGCGGGTGCGGGTGCGGGTGCGGGTGCGGGTGCTGCGGCAGGTTGTGCTGCTGCGGCAGGAGCTGAACTTCCTGTAGATGGGGCAAGCTGACCAATCACAGTTCCGATGGAAACTTCCTCGCCTTCACCGACAGTGATGGTAAGAACCCCATCTGCCTCGGCTTCAAGTTCATTGGAAACCTTATCGGTTTCCAAACTCACGAGAGCCTCGCCCTTTTTGACGAAGTCGCCGTTACTTTTATACCATTTCGCGATGTTCGCGGAAGTGATGGATTCGCCGGCTGCCGGCACTTTGATATCGATGGCCATGATAGAGTTAGTTTATATAAAAATGTTAGATTTCGAAGGCTTGAGTGAGAAGTGCTTTTTGTTCGCGATAGTGCATGGCTTTGGATCCTGCAGCAGGACTCGAACCGGGTTTACGCCCCGCATAGACAGGCCAGACACCGAGAGTAGCTTCAATTTGTGGAGCGATGTAAGACCATGCGCCCATATTTTTCGGCTCCTCTTGACACCAGACCAAGCGCTCAACATTTGGTAGGGCTTGCAATTGAGCTTTTAGCATTTCTCCGTGGAAAGGATAGAGTTGCTCAACGCGCAAAATCGCGACGTCATTGATCTTGTGATCTTTCCGGTAGGCGGCGAGATCGTAGTAGACTTTACCGGAGCAGAGCACGACGCGTTTCACCTGATCCGGATTTTCAAAGACCATGGTGTCGGGTAGGATTTCTTGGAAGCAGGTGCCTTCAAGAAACTCTTCTTCGCTTGAAATCGCTTCCGGTCTGCTGAGCAAACTTTTCGGAGTCATTAAGACCAGAGGTTTGCGGAACTTGCGATGCTTCTGACGGCGTAGTGCGTGGAAGTATTGGGCGGGTGTGGTGAAGTTTCCGACAATGAGATTGTCTTCCGCACAAAGCTGAAGGAAACGCTCAAGACGCGCGCTGGAGTGCTCGGGTCCCATACCTTCGTAGCCGTGTGGGAGGAGCATTACCAAGTCGCTTGGTGTCTGCCATTTCGATTCAGCAGAAGAAATAAACTGATCGATGATGACCTGAGCACCGTTCGAGAAATCCCCGAACTGGGCTTCCCACATCAGCAACATGCTCGGATAGGAAAGCGAATAACCGTAATCAAATCCTAGCACTGCGAATTCGGAGAGCAAGGAATTGTATACACAGAACTTCGCTTGATCCGGAGAAAGATTTTGAAGCGGAATGTAGCGCTCGCGTGTTTCATAATCATAAAAGACCGCATGGCGATGGGAGAACGTGCCGCGGCGGCAATCTTGTCCGGAAAGACGGATTGGAGTATTTTCTAACAAAAGCGAACCGAATGCGAGCGATTCCGCGAAAGCCCAATCGAACGGGCCAGCATTCTCAAGTGCTTCGATACGACGCGGGACGAAGCGTTTTTCCAAAGTTGGATTCAGACTGAAATTATCTGGAACGGTTGTTAGAGCCTTTCCAACGTTTTGCAAAACATCACGGCTAATTCCTGTGGCGACCGGTGCGTGAGAGTAGTTAGGCTGGATAATCGCTGTTGATCCACTGAAAACCGTGCGGTCACCAGCTTCGGATAGTTCAACCATGGTTTTGTGACCATCTTCCAACTTGTCCCAAATCGCTTGTTCCAGATCATCGGCTTCTTTTTGAGTAAGCACGCCTGTGGAAACGAGTTGGCGCTTGTAAACTTGGCCGAACGTTTCGCGTGTAGCGATGTGCTTGGCGATGAGTGGTTGAGTGAAGGCAGCTTGATCTGCTTCGTTATGACCTTGGCGGCGGTAGCAATACATGTCGATGACGATATCGCGGCCGAATTTCTGGCGGAATTCCAAAGCGAATTGCGCAGCCCAATAAAGTTCCATCGGCTCCTCACCATTGACGTGCAAAATCGGTGCTTCGATCATTTTCGCGACATCCGTCGCGTAGGCGGACGAACGTGCATCAGCTGGCATCGTGGTGAAACCGATTTGGTTATTGATGATCAGATGGATCGTTCCGCCCGTGCGGTAACCTGGTAGCTGAGAAAGGTTCAACACTTCCGCAACTGAGCCCTGACCTGCGAAGGCGGCATCGCCGTGAATCAAAATTGGCAGCACTCGTTTGCGATCCGTCGAGACTCCATCGTCTCCGATTACGCGCTGACGTGCACGTGCCTTGCCTTCGACAACCGCATTCACTGCCTCAAGGTGACTGGGGTTTGCAGCAAGGCTGACACGCACATTTCCATCCGGAAACTCGCGGATGCTTTCATAACCCAAGTGATATTTCACATCACCATCACCAGCAACCAAGCCTGGCTCGTAATCTGGGGTAAATTCGTAAAGCAAAGTCGTTAGGGATTTTTTCACAAAATTCGCAAGCACGTTCAATCGGCCGCGGTGAGCCATTCCCATTTCGATTTCGAGCACACCTTGTCTCGGGCAGTTTTCCAAAAGCGCATTGAGCACAACCATCGCGCCTTCGCCGCCTTCGAGAGAGAAGCGCTTTTCGCCCAAGAATTTTTTCGCGAGAAAATTTTCAAACGACTCAGCTTCTAACAACCAGCGTAGGGATTTAGTTTGAAGTTCATTGGTCTTCTCCGGACCGTGTTGACCGTGGCGTTCGATCCTTTCACGCACCCAATGACGCACGGTCGTGTTGTGGATGTGCATGAACTCAAAACCAATCTTACCCGAGTATGTCTGCTTCAAAGCTTCGACCATTTGGGTGAGCGGCATTTTTGCGCCATTAAGAAAAAACGGATTCGAGGCCTCGCGTGCCAATTCTGCATCGGTGAATTTGTATTCGCTGATCGAAAGCCGTGGGTTTAATTCCGGTGAATCATCCAATGGATTGATCTGCGCTTGAGTATGTCCTAGGGTACGGTAATTATAAACCAAGCTGACAACTTTTCCGTTAAACTCGATGTCGGATGCGGATAGAGAACTCGTATCAGATACGAAGGCCTCCCCCGCTTCTTTTTTCTTAAGTTGGGCTACCCCTAATTCAAATCCCTCGAAAAATGCAGACCATGTCTGTTCCACAGATTGTGGGTTTTCGCACCATTGTGCGTATTTTTCGTCTAATAAGTCCGCATTAAGTCGCGCCGAAACCGTTGAGTTCATGAGTTTAATAATAAATGCGTGCGGGGTTTCTGAGATTCAGCTTGCCCTCGGCGCGCAGGCATTAGTTAAAGGTCTCGCAGGCTTGCGTCAATCATTGCAGAATGAAATTATCCCGCTGCCCTCAACCGAATGATCGAAGTCACTAACCTCTCAAAACGCTACGGACGCCACCTCGCCGTCCGCGATGTCTCTTTTTCCGTATCAAAAGGCGAAATTGTCGGCTTTCTAGGTCCCAATGGCGCAGGAAAAACCACCACTTTAAGGATGCTGACTGGCTTCCTCCCTCCAACCAGCGGCAGCGCCACGATCGCGGGTTTCGATATCTTCCGGGACTCCATAGAAGCCCGCAAACGCATAGGCTATATGCCAGAAAACGTTCCCCTTTACGACGATATGCGGGTTCGTGAATACCTCACTTTCCGCGCCCAGCTTAAGGGTTTAAAAGGCACCGAGGCTCGCCGTCAGGTCGCCCACGTGATTGATACCTGCGGGCTCGATAGTGTGCGCCGGAAAATGATCAAAACCCTCTCCAAAGGCTACCGCCAACGAGTCGGATTGGCAGATGCTCTCGTCCATCAACCCGAACTTCTCATCCTCGATGAGCCCACCAACGGCCTTGATCCCGTCCAAATTCGCCAAATCCGGGAGTTGATCAAGCGTCTTGCCCTGAACCATACGGTTCTTATTTCCACCCATATCCTATCCGAAGTGGAAATGATCGCAGATCGGGTCATCATCATCGATAACGGCCAGATCAAAGCCGCCGACACCCCGCAAAACCTCATCAACGAGATGCGTACCGCTGGCCGCGTGCACACAGAAATCCAAGCACCAATCGAAGCCGCTAGCGCTGACCTTGCAGCGATTAATAGCGTGAAAAAAGTCACCTCGGATATTCTCGAGGATGGCTGGATTCATTTCACCCTCTGGTCGGATTCCGGATCCGATACCCGTCTCTGCATCCACAAACTCTGCGCAGCAAAAAATTGGCCGCTACGTTCCCTCTCCCGCCACGATGCGAAACTTGAGGACGTTTTTGTGGAGCTCACGCGCAAGGACTGATGTAGAGAAATTGAACCGCAATCGCAGCGTAGCGAAGATGGCTGGACTACCTATTATCAGAATTCATCCGGCAAATGGACGCAGATAGGTGAATTAAATCTGAAAACTCTCCTTATTTACTCATTTTAACCAATATCATTTATTATTAAATCTGCGTTCATCTGTGTCCATCTGCGGTTAAAAACTCCTAGTTTCACTGTGTAATTCTCTCCTCGGCTTGATCTTCATGGTTAGCCTCACGGATTCTTTTCTGGTGCTCCTAGCGCCCGAGGTCTATGGATGACTCACCATTATGAAAATCCGTAACCTCATCCTTGCCACCCTCTGTGTCATTTCCGCCGCCGCTCATGCAGAGACTGCTGCCTCACCCTTGAAAAAAGACGACCGTATCGTATTCCTCGGCGACTCCATCACCGCAGGTGGTGTGAAACCAGGAGGTTACGTCACCCTGATCAAAGACGCGATCGCCGCCACTCATCCCGATCTTGGAATCGAAGTCATCGGTGCCGGAGTCAGCGGCAACAAAGTGCCTAACCTTCAAGCCCGTCTCGAAAAAGATGTACTCTCTAAAAAACCGACTATCGTCTTCATCTACATCGGCATCAATGATGTCTGGCATTGGAAGAAAAACAAAGAAGGTGAAATGACTGGAGGCACAACCACCGAGCTTTTCGAATCCGGCCTCAAAGACATCATCGCTAAAATTAACGCCGGTGGTGGACGAGTCATTCTCTGCACCGCAACCGTCATCGGTGAAAAAAACGATGGCACGAACGAGCGCGATGCAATGTTAGAAGAATATTGCGCCATCAGCCGCAAAGTCGCCACAGACACCAAAAGCCAAATGGTTGATCTCCGCAAAGCCTTCATCGATCACCTCAAAGCCAATAACAAAGATAACCTTCCAAAAGGAATTCTAACAGGCGATGCCGTCCATCTCAACGCAGCCGGTAATCTACTTGTTGCCGCTGAAATGGGTAAGGCACTCGGTTTGAAAATTGAAGCTGCGGCAAAATAAAAGTGCGTAATTGGTAGGGCGCCATCGCCGAGGGCGCCGCGCGTAGCGAGATACATCTGATACTCCATCAGAACATCCATTTCTTCCTCATTTCATGCGGTGCCCTCGGCGATGGCAGCCTACCATTTAATTCCATATCATCTATCACATCTGCCCATGCGCACATCCGCGATTCTAATTTCAGCTTTTCAGCTTTTTAGTTTTTCAGCTTTTACCCAGGCCGAGTCCTTCCCTGCCGCCAATGGCCTTGAACGAACTCTTGTGGCGAAAGAGCCCATGCTGAAAAATGCGGTTTCGGTTTCCGTCGATGTGGACGGAACCATCTACGTCACCGAATCCGCTCGCCGCAAAGTGGGCGACTTGGATATTCGCGAATTCACCAGTTATGGATGGGTGCAGCACGATGTGTCTTTCACCTCCATCGATGACAAGCTCGCATTTTTCCGCAAACAACTCGATGGCAAAAACCAATTTCCAAAATCCTCACTGAAGGATTTTAACAAAGACGGAAAAATCGACAGCAAAGACCTCACGGTCGCCACGGAAAAAATCATCCGTCTAACAGATACCAACGGCGATGGCGTTGCAGATCAATCCACCCTTTTCGCGGAAAATTTTAATACCGAAGTCACTGGTATCGCGGCTGGCGTGCTTGCATGGCGTGGGGATGTTTACGCCACGGTCGCTCCAGATCTCTGGAAACTTCGTGACACCAATGGCGATGGCGTTGCCGACAAAAGAGAGTCGCTCGCACACGGCTTCGGCCTGCACATCGCCTATGCCGGTCATGATATGCACGGTCTTACCTTAGGTCCCGACGGTCGGGTTTATTGGTCGATCGGTGACAAAGGAACCAACGTCACGTCCAAAGAAGGGAAAAAATTCTTCGCTCCCCACGAAGGCGCAGTGCTGCGCTGTTATCCGGATGGCTCGGGATTTGAAATTTTCGCACGTGGATTGAGAAACCCACAGGAAATCGCCTTCGACAAATACGGAAATTGGTTCTCCGTCGATAACGATTCGGATCAAAAAGGCGAACGCGAGCGCTTCCTCCACATCACCGAAGGTTCCGATACCGGTTGGAGAAATTATTATCAGTACCGAGGTTCCGCTTATAACCCGTGGATGGAAGAAAATATCTCCGTGCCAAGCGGAACCTATCAACCCGCCTACATCACTCCAACGAACGCAAACTATTCCGACGGCCCAGCAGGTTTTGCATACAACCCCGGAACTGCACTCAATCCCAAATACGAAGATGCCTTTTTCATGAGTGAATTCCCCAAAGGAAACGTCCGCTCATTCAAAGTGAAACCCAAAGGCGCCACCTTCGAAATGACTGACGAACACATCGTCTATTCTGGTCCGATGAGCGTTGGGATCAACTTCGGACCCGATGGCGCACTCTATGCTGCAGATTGGGCAGGCGGTTACCCTATGAACGACAAAGGCGCTGTCTGGAAACTCGATGATCCAACCATCGCCAAATCCGCTATCCGCCAGGAAGTTGCAAAATTTCTGAAAGATGGCGCGGACAAAATTTCTTCTGCAGATCTCATCAAGCGTCTTTCACACAAAGACATGCGCATCCGCTTGGACGCGCAGTGGGAATTAGCAAAGCGCCAAGCGGCCATCGTAGAACTTCATCAGGTCATCGCATCCTCCACATCCGATCAACTCGCGAAAATCCATGCGATGTGGGCACTCAGCCAGCATCGACGCTTTTTTGAAAAAGCCTTTCATGATCTCGCCATATCGAAAGATCCCATCCTCCGCGCCCAAGCGGCCAAACATGCAGGTGAGACATTGAAAGGAACTGACCCACTCCTCACCAAACTCCTCGCCGATCCTGATCCTCAAGTCCGTTTCCATGCCGCCACCGCGATCTGGAAAACCGGCGACGCCACTGCCATCGATAAAGTCATCACTCTGTTAGAAGAAAACAATAATCAAGACGCCTACCTCCGCCACGCAGGTGTGCTCGCTCTCACCGCAGCGCCAGCAGAGCAGATCGCCGCAAAAACACTCAAACACAAATCCCCCGCCGTTCGCCTCGCCGCGGCAATTGCTTTCCGTCGATTGAATTCCCCTCTCGCCGCAAAACTGCTTTCCGATGAAGACCCACAAGTCGTCGCCGAAGCCGCGCACGCCATCCATGACGACCCGGCGATCGAAGCCGCTTATCCCGCGCTCGCCTTATTGCTGAATGAAAAACCCAACGCAACCCCTCCTGCGATTCGTCGCTCCATCGCCGCCAACCGACGCATCGGAGATGGCAAATCCGCCAAGAATCTAACCAATTTCGCCATGCGAGAAGAAATCGCAGCCGATCTCCGAATCGCCGCCCTCGAAGCACTTGCTTCATGGAATACCGCTTTCAACACCGATCCCGTCGACGGCCGCCACAACCCCTACCCTGCTGCGGATAACACCGTCGCAAGCAACGCGTTTGCAACCGCAGCCATCGGCCTCAAAAATCATTCTAACAAAACCATTTCGGCTGCTGCCTTAACCACAGCCAAACAACTCGGCATCGTCGCCAATGCTGCGGATCTTGAAAAGGAATTGCTCAACCCAAATGCCGACCCAGCTAAGCGCATTGCCGCACTCGATGCCCTGAAATCATCCAATCCACAGGCATTTGATGAAATCCTGCCAAGTCTTATCGAAGACAGATCTTCCTACAAAATCCGCATCCAAGCCGCGACTCTGCTTGCTGAAAAAGATCCGCAAAAAGTCATCGATTACGCAGCCGGAGCTATCATGAAATCCGAGCAAATATTAGAGCAACAACAAGCAGTTTTACTGTTAGGAAAAATCAACGCCCCTACCGCAAAAGAACTGCTAAAAAATTACGCGGAAAGATTTAGCAAAGAACCCAGCAAACGCCCTTATCTCTATCTCGAGTTTAGCCAAGTGCTTTCTGGTTTTGGAAAAGATCTCCCACCTTACTCGGTTTCTCTGATGGGCGGCGATCCCATTGCAGGTGAAAAAGTTTTCAACGAACATCTCGCCGCCCAATGCATCGCCTGCCACCGCATCGGTGAAAAAGGCAGCGATGTCGGCCCACCACTGACTCAAGTTGGTAATAAAGGCCGGGATTACATTTTGGAGTCCCTCGTCACACCTCAAGCAAAGGTCGCTGCTGGCTATGGACTGATGACCATCACCACCCAATCCGGCTCATCCATTTCGGGCGCTCTCAAAGAAGAAACCAAAACCTCCGTCACTCTCATCCTCCCCGACAAAACCGAAACCACAGTCAAAGTTTCCGACATCGCATCCCGCACCCAACCCATCTCCACCATGCCTCCCATGGGAAGCATCCTCTCCCCTAACGAACTCAGAGACCTTGTGGAGTATTTGGTGGGATTGAAATGAGGTGACTGTTAGAATAAGCAAAGATCCCGATAGAGATCACAGAAATTAGCGCGGTGGTCGTAGACCCCGGGAAGTCAGCCCACCTCGCTGAGGTGAGAATTCCCCACCTTTCAACTCGCCCTCCAATTGATAACCTGATAACCACAAAAACATGAGATCACTCTTACTTTGTCTGCTACTGCTCTGGGATACAACAACTCCCTGCTTCAGTTGCGCTGCGGTAACCATTGCCCGTGGCAATGTCGTCAATGCGGATCAGGAAGTGATCATGATTTGGGATAAGGAAACAAAAAACCAACACTTCATTCGTCAGGCAAACTTCAAAACCGATGCGAAAGATGTCGGTTTCATTGTCCCCTCACCTTCACGCCCGCAGTTGGAGGAATCGGATAACGATGCGTTTGATACACTCAAACAAATCACTGCGCCTTATGTGATGAGCGGACCTTCATTTTCCATCGGCTGTTCTGCAGGTTTTCCGACGGCAGAACGAAGCAGCGTTCGTGTGATCGAAGAAAAACGCGTTGCGGGATACGATGCCACGGTGCTGACCGCGCGTTCAGGCAAGGATCTGGTCGCTTGGTTAGAGCAAAATGGTTATCCTTATTCTCCCGCTCTAGCAGAATGGGCCGCGCCCTACCTCGGAGGTGACTGGCATTTTACCGTGCTGAAACTTACAAAAAAAGGTTCTGCGAACAAAGACATCAAGGCATCCGCGTTGCGCATCACCTTCCGCACGGAGCGTCCACTATTCCCCTATCGCGAACCCGAATCCACAACGGCAAAATCCAATCTCGATGTCTCATCCAGATTGCTTCGTATCTATTTCATCGCAGAGACACGCTATCTCGCACAAATCGATGGCGGAAAAAAATGGAGCGGCAACGCCGTTTGGGCAGATGACATCACCCGTCACAAATCCAGCCTACTGAAATCCTTGAAACTCCCAGAATCAACCGGTCCGAAAACCTGGTGGCTCACCGAGTTTGAAGACAACTGGCGCTATGAAAAAGCAGCTGGCGATGTCTATTTCAAACCAAATCCCGACCCAACCCCTTTGGACACGCGCAGCACTGTCCATCCGCGATCCCGGAACGCCGCGTTCCCACCCTCCTATGATGCCGCTTTTCTCGGAGTGTTCCTGTTTTTAGGTATGAGGGTCATCATCCGCCGAAGGACTGCGGCAACATTTATTTGATACAAAGGCCCAATCATCTCTCCGCGGGCTTGCATCTCGGCGCCACAGGGCTTTACCTATCTACATGGAGTCACACGAGTGGAATGAGAAGACAGAGGAGGGAAAACGGTACTACCGCGGAAATTTCCACGGCAATGAATGGAGAATTTTGACCACTCTGAGAACTGATCCCGATTGGGAGATTCTTGAACAACCTTCCGAAGAAGTCTGGAGAGCCCTACGCGACATCGTCTGGAAAAAATACCAACGCAAACGCTGCCCATGGGAGCGCGTCGCTTCCTTGGATAAGATTCTGGGAGATGATCTGCCGCAGTAAGCAGATGCCGCAGAATCTGGCTCATGGATTGGCCGGAGTATTGAGTTCATGGCGGCTCGTCTCGCCGTTGTCCTCGGCATTGATCTGATATGTCACCGCTTTGTGATCATCATAAACTTCCACAATACGGTATCCTCGCTTTGCCCCCCAACTTCCTCCGGCATGGCTATCGAAAAAATAGCGGCGTTCGCCTGAAACATAAACACCGGTTTCGTTGTGGTTGTGCCCGTGGAAAACGGCACGCAAATTCGGAGTGGATTCTAACAACTTCATCACCGCTTCCGCCTTGGGCACTTCCTCATCGGCGCTGACTCCGTGTTGCGGCCAGCCATCGACCTTGTGCTTGCGCTGCTGAATATGGATCAGCACGAAAATCGATACCGCCTCGCGATGAGCTTCAAACTGGCTTTGCAACCACCCAGCATCGGCCGCTAGGTAAATGTTCGATTTCGCCGGCGCCGAGCTATCCGCCATCACAAAAACGAAATCCCCGATTTTCACGGTATGATTGGAGGGATAGCCCCAAACTTTTTCCCATGACTCCGAAGGTGAACCGGGTGTTTGGTCGACATAGTCATGATTCCCTTTAATGCAGTAGTATGGCATCTTGAGTTTCGAAAAAAATTGTTCCCGCAAGATCACCAAACCCGGAGCCGTGTCATTGACTAGGTCTCCATTTACAAAAAGGGCATCGAGACCCTTGTCCTGTTTTTCCTTATTGATCCATTCCACCAACTCACCTGCCATTTTGTCGAACGGAGTATTGGCTTGTCCGTAGTGAAGATCCGAGACCACCGCAAAACGAAGCTTGGGCTTGCTGCTCGGTGATACATCTTCCGCCCGCACCCAACGCAAGGGCAAGCTCGTCGCAGCGACTGCCGCACCTGATGCCTTGAGAAAATTTCTACGGGAGGATGTTGCGAGGTCCATGATGAATCGGTGACGGCAATGCCCAGGTCCTAATGAGACAACGGGTTCTCACCCGATGCATCACCGAGGTGGGATTTGTCGCTAGGCAGGAATTTCTTAAAGCGGGTTTTATCGATCGCTTTCATATATGCCTCTTCGGGCGAGATCATACCATCGCGCAGCTTGGACCAGATCGATTCATCCATGAACTGCATACCCTCGCCTTTACCACCAGTAATGACGTCGTAAAGTTTTTGGGTCGCGCCCTCACGAATGATGGCGGAGACCGCGGGAGTTGCAAACATGATCTCGTGAACTGCCACTCGGCCGGGCTTGTCCACCCGCCTGCATAGAAGCTGCGCAACCACGCCTCTCAAAGAAGCAGCAAGCATCGTGCGAACTTGCGCCTGTTGGTTAGCAGGAAACACGTCGATAATACGGTCGACCGTCTTACGGGCATTATTGGTATGCAGCGTTCCGAAAACGAGGAGTCCTGTTTCTGCAGCGGTGAGCGCGAGCGAAATCGTTTCCAAATCCCGCATCTCTCCCACCAGAACAATATCAGAATCTTCACGCAAAGCAGCACGCAAACCATCCGCGAAGGAAGGTGTCTGGATTGGGACTTCGCGCTGAGTCAGAATCGATTTCTTATTTCGGTGCACAAATTCGATCGGCTCTTCGACCGTGATGATGTGGCGGGAAAAATTCGAGTTGATATAATCTAACAATGCGGCAAGCGTCGTCGACTTTCCAGAGCCAGTAGGTCCTGTAACCAAAACTAAACCCGAACGCATGTGTCCGAATTCTTTTACAATTTCAGGAACTCCTAATGATTCCAGAGACATGATTTCTGTAGGAATCAAGCGGAACACCGCACCAAGGCCATTTTGTTGTTGAAGATAGTTACAGCGGAACCTCGAATCCTCATCCATCTCATAAGCAAAGTCCAGATCTCCAATTTTCAGGTAGCGCTCAAATGCTTTGGGGTCACAAATTTCCGCCAAAAGCTGTTTGAATGTCTCACCTTCCAAAATCTCCTCGCCCTCAATCGGCGTCACTGCACCGTGAACACGAATCTTAGGAGGCTGCCCCTCAGCAAGGTGCAAATCCGAGCCTTTACTCGCAATGAGGTGTTGGAATAAGCGATCGATTTTAGCCATGACGAGATTCAGGTTTTGGAAAATTGTAAGGGTTTGAAAAATATCATGACTGGAGGAAAATCTTCATCTGATTTTTATCTTCACAGCGGTATAAAAGATCCTGAGCAGTGATAATCCCTTTGATATAGAGCTGTTTGAGGGATTCATCCATAGTAATCATACCCACGTGCTTGCCAGTTTGCATGATCCCAGGAAGCATATAAGTTTTTCCTTCACGAATACAGTTTGCAACAGCTGGCGTGTTCACGAGCAACTCAAGTGCGAGCGCGCGTGAACCTTCAATGGTCGGGACGAGTTGTTGAGAAAGAATTCCCCGAAGTGATTCGGAAACCATGATACGGATCTGATCTCGCTGATCGATAGGAAACACATCAAGCACCCGATCCAATGTCCGGGGAGCATTTCCTGTATGCAGGGTTGCCAGAACCAAATGACCCGTCTCGGCAGCCGTAAGCGCGAGCTGAATCGTTTCCAAATCCCGCATCTCACCCACCATGATCACATCCGGATCTTCCCGCAACGCACCACGCAAAGCCCTCGCAAAGGATTCGGTGTGCTTGTGGACTTCGCGCTGATTGACGTGGCACTTTATCGAGTTGAAAACATACTCAATGGGATCTTCCAGAGTTAGGATATGATCTTCGCGATCTTTATTAATGAAGTCGATGATTGAAGCGAGCGTGGTCGATTTACCTGAACCCACAGAACCAGTAATAAGAATCAGACCGTTCTGATAACGTGTCAAAGGGACGATGTGTTCAATGGGCAAACCGATTTCTTCCATGGTGCGCGTCTGGGTATTAATGACCCGAAAAACCATGTCATAACCCAAGCGTTGTTTGACAACCGATGCGCGATATCTGCCGTCCGTTCCTTCATACGCAAAATCGATGTCGCCGCGCTCTTCCAAACGGTCCCATTCTTCTTTTCCTAAAAAGGAACGCACTAAGCTTTCCGTCTCTTCTGGTTTCAAGATTGGATGATCTTCCCAAATGGGCATCAAAGAACCCGCACGACGCCATGCAGGTGGATATGCCGTTGCTAGATGAACATCCGAACAATTGTATTCTCGTCCGAGTTTCAAATACTCATCGACATGATTCAGGACTTTGTATTCCGACATTGAATGAACGATTGGGGTTTTAAAATTGAGTTTCTAAGGAGTTGGATATGCTAAACCAGAAATGAAATATGCTGTCAATATGGGTCACGATGATCATTCCGCGTAGAACCACTTAAACGACCGCTCAACTGATTTTGCAAGTAGTCTGTGAGTAGCTTGGTTGCATAGACTTTAAGGGATGGTTTGACCAAGGTGAAAATCATCAGAAGTGATCCAATAAACCAGCCACGATGTTTTTTGTCAGGTGAATGTTTAGATTCACTGCGCCTAGATCTGAATAATAAACTGCTTACAAAACCAATGCCCAAGGAACCGCCAATCCATTTCAATGGACTAGATTTGAGCGAGTCCCTGATACGTAACGGAACTTCCAATTTTCGCCGGAGTTCGAGATGCGCTTGCCTAATCTGAATTCGAGCAGCATCGCTGCGCCGGACTAGCTCTGCGAGTTCGAGCGATTTTTGAGTTGGTTTAGCCATTCGCGGTCTTTTTCAAATTCTTGACGGGTGATCGGAAAAGATTCGGTTTTCTTTGATCGCCTGATAATCAATAACATCATTAGGGAAATAAGCAGATAAACACCACCCAATGAAAAGGCAGCAAAATACCATGGGCAATTAAAACGGGCGGAAATCACGCCGATCAAACCAGCCGTGATCAAACTCCATGTCGCGAACAGGCCGAACAACAATACGCTTAAAGTGATCAATTTTCTAACAGTCACTTCCCATGCGTCCTGCGCCTCGATCCGAAATATTCCGATACGAGAAAAGATTAAATCCGGGATTGCCTCTTTCCAATTTCCAGAAACACGATTTTCTCCTAGAGCTGGAGATTCTCCCGCACCAGATCTAGGCAGGTTAGAAAAATCGTGACTCATAAATAAAGAGAAAAGAAAATAGATGAACGTAAGCAGCCTAATTTTCTGACTAAGTTGCTTGAGTTTCGATCAAATTAACGACGGACAATGAGGCCGATCAAAAAACCAACTCCAAGCGCACCGAGTACTGCTTTGGTAGGATTTTGGCGGATATAGTCCTCGGCAGTAACATGGATTTCTTTTGCTTTGAGGCGAGTCTCATCCCATTGCTGCTGAGCGACTTCTTTTACATGTGAGGCTTTTTCAGTAGCAACGATTTTCAACTGGCTAGCTTTCTGTGTAGCGGTTGTTCTGATCGCATGAGCGGCATCAAGAGCTCGGTCTTTTACGATAGCTGCTTGCTCGGTAGTGGTTTTGGCAAAATCGTTCGCAGCAGCGCGAAGGTCGTTTGCGGCTGTGGCGACTGCAATGTTTCCTTCATCTGAAAATGTATTTTCGTTCATGGTGTCTAGGGGTTTGTTGCTCTGTTAATTCAAAGCAACTTTTATTCCTAAAGGCTATAGATTCAGCCAACGATAGCAAGAACACATTGCGATCAAACTATCGCTTAAGTTGGCTTTCGATCCGCTCAATCCGCTCTTTCAAGCCTGGCTGCTTATTAAGCTCACTCGAGACTTTTTTGCAGGCATGGATCACGGTTCCGTGGTCGCGCCCGCCAAAGGACTCCCCAATCTCCATCAAAGAGCTATGGGTCAGAGATCGGCTGAGATACATTGCCACTTGGCGAGGAAACGCAATGCTCGCCGGTCTGCGACGGGAAATCATGTCCGCCATGCGCACATCGAAAACTTCCGCAACCGCACGCTGAATGCCATCGATGCTAACTTGGCGGCTCGCTTCTTCCTGGATGAAATCACGGAGCAAATACTCCACTTTTTCCACGGAGACACTCTCACCAGCCAGCGAAGCAAAGGTCGCGACTCGGACCAAAGCACCCTCCAAACGACGCACGTTTGAGCGAATTTTTTCAGCGAGAAAATTAAGCACGTTCTCATCCACGGAAACTTTCCATTCCAAAGATTTCTTTTTCAAGATCGCCATTCGAGTCTCGAGCTGAGGTGGTTGGAGCTCAACAGCAAGTCCACATTCGAAACGGGAAATCAAACGTGGCTCGATGCTCTTGATTTCACAGGCAGGGCGATCGCTGGTGAGAACCACCTGATTGCGACCATCGAGCAGGGTGTTGAAGGTGTGGAAAAACTCTTCCTGAGAGCGCTCTTTGCCGGCGAGGAACTGCACATCGTCGATGAGCAACACATCCGAGCTCCGGTAACGGCGGCGGAATTTCTCGATATCGCCCTTACGGATCGCCTCAATGAACTCGTTGGTGAAACGCTCACAGGTCAGATAAATGACCCGGGCATCTGGGCGACGACGCAGGATTTCCTGACCGATCGCGTGCATCAAGTGGGTTTTGCCCAAACCAGATCCACCGTGGATGAAAAGCGGGTTATAGCCCACGCAGGTTTTGGTCGCGACGGCCTCGCAAGCCGCGTGAGCAAACTGGCTGTTGCTGCCGACCACAAATTTATTGAAAGTGTAATCTGGATTTAAACCCGCCGCTTTCGCGCGCTTCTCGAGCATGTCGCTCGGCAGCTCGATTCTGATTTCCGGTGGCGCGTTGTCTGATAAAATATTTTCTTCTGAAAAATCCGAGGCTCTTTCCGCAACCATAATCTTCACATGATGCATTCCCTCGCACTCTTCGCTGGCTGCCATCATCAACTCGGGTAAATAATTTGTCTCGATCCACACCTGATGAATTTCACCCGGCACGGTGACTATCCCTTCACCGTTCGATGCGCTATGCCATGTCGCCACTCCAAACCAACGCTGAAACGCATCACTACCAATCGACTTCCTCAATGAGTTCGAAATTCTCTGCCACTCTCCCACGCCATCATCACTGAAACACGTTTCTTTATGATCGGCTTTCTCCACTAAAGGCTTCGGCATTTCGGTCTCTTGGTTTTTTCTATTCATGGCTATCATACGCTACGCTTCTCAGCGCCCCCTATGGGCTGCTCCAACGCAACGGTCGAGACGCACAATGAACAGGTATTTCTCTGGAGAAAAAATTTTAAGAATACCATCTAACAGAACAAACTAAATCTCTTTATTCCACAAGCGTTCCACGATATAAAATTTTAAAAACTTGACTCGATTTTTGTTTAGCTTTTGTGAAATAAACCTTCCATCTATCAGCTAAAATCCCCGCAAATCCTTAGTTCATAAAGGAAAATAGATGGCAAAGATGTCACAAAATTTTATTCTCTTATCGCTCATTTGATTGGGTAGAAATTTTGACTTTCGTGCGGAAACATAATGCGACAGCGACCGTTGCAAAAGTTCCGGCCATGATGCGCCATGGGAACTCGATGATGGGTAACCAATCAGGATTTTTATAGAGCATTCCGCCGCCGAACATCTTCCACATGTCATTTGGAAGATTGCTTAGAAAGGCGACAAAAACGATACCTGCGATCATGGCGATGATGTTACCTGTCTCGCTACCGCGATTTTTGGTAAATAACGCGACCATGAAAATACCCAATAATGAACCATAGGTGTAGCCAAAACTTCCGAGGATAATTCCGATGATGCTAAGCGATGGATTGTGCGCCTTCACAAAAGCAGTCGCCAATCCCACAAAAATTAAAATCAGCGCGAACCCAACCGTGCTACGCTTGATGATACGAACGCGCGCATGTTCGTCATCGGGAGTTTTGAACCAGCGAAAATGAAAGTCTCTTGAGTAACTCGTTGCTAAAGAATTCATCGCCGTTCCAAGCGATCCCATGGTCGTTGCAAGTACTCCTGCAACCACTAAGCCGCGTAATCCGCCTGGCATAACATCGATGACGAAGTATGGAAAAATTCGGGTATTGTCGGGCTTGCCGCCCGCCACGGGAAGCGCTGGATCATTTACTACATGACCATAGTAGACAGATAGTAGAATCCCGATGGTAAGCACTGCATAAGTCACAGGAATATCCGCTAGTCCGGAAAGAATCGTTGCAACTGCGCTTTGGCGTTTGTTTTTCGCCGTCAACATCCGCTGAACCATGTCTTGATCAGTTCCGTGGGTTGCAAGTGTGACGAACAACGAACCCAACAATGCGGCCCAAACGGTGAACTCGCTTTCCAAAACGCTCTTGATCGCACCCCATGTCGTGGTCGAAGGAACATCACCTTTCCATTCCCAAAGTTTTAGGTCATTTGGTCCCGTGAGAAAACTTTTCACTCCATCCCATCCATTCGGAATATGCCCCAACAAATACCAAACCGAAAATCCAAGTGCTCCGAATAGGACTGCAATTTGCAAAACGTCCGTCCAGATCACCGCTTTGATTCCACCGATGGCCGTGTATGCGGCTGTCAGAAGTGAAATCACCACCAATGCAGCACCGGTAAACCAAAACTGCTCCCAGTTTGAAAGCGGATCGCTCGGATTGAGTTGGTTCCAGATGACAATCAGTAAAAGTGTCGGAACCCATAATCTCGATCCACTTGCGAGAGACCTTGTGACCAAAAAGATCGCACTTGCGATACGCCGGGTTTTAGGTCCGAAGCGCATCTCTAAAAATTCGTAAATACTGACCACATTGTGTTTGTAAAAGGCGGGGATAAATACGCCGCTCACCACGAGTCGCGCCAAGAGATAGCCGACCATCAACTGCGCATACGTATAATTTTGGAGGCGAAACCCTTCTCCAGGAGCACCGAAAAAAGTGCCGGCACTGATTTCCGCAGCAAGGATAGATGCGAGCACTGCCCACCAAGGAATGGAACGACCTCCGAGGGCGTATTCCGATACATCTTTATTTCTACGGCTGAAGTGCACGCCGATCGCAATGATGATCGCGAAATAGAGCACAATGATGACGATATCCATTAACAGCGGAGACATACACAAAAGCTAAAGGTCAGCACAAACGAACCAAGCTTAAAGTTTCCAATGGGCTGCATGAGCGCCCCATACATTTCGCTTTCAGATACATATCTAAAGTGACAACTTCACCGCGATGTCGGATATCCCAAAACTTGTCCAAGATGATCCGTGGCTGGAGCCTCAGGCTGCTGCGATCGTGCGCCGGACCGCTGGCTTCGAAAATGCGCTCAAAGTAATCCAGCAAGACCATGGCTCGCTCGCTGCCTACAGCATGGCGCATCAATGTTTCGGAATTCGTTTCGATCCGGAGAAAAATCATTGGATCGTTCGCGAATGGTTACCGGCGGCGAAAGCGGTCTCTTTGATCGGCGAGTTCAACGACTGGAACCGAGAAGCGCATCGCTTGGAGAAATCTGCCAACGGGATTTGGGAGTTGAAGATTTCTGCGGAGACGTTGAAACATGGCGATGAAATCAAGCTCCACATTCATGGTGCCGATGACTCTCAGCTCGATCGCCTACCTGCCACGATCACGCGAGCGGTCCAGAATCCAGAGACGCACGATTTTACCGCGCAGATCTGGTTGCCACCACAGCCCTATGTTTGGAAACACAGCTTCGACCCCAAACAAATCACCTCTCCGTTCATTTATGAAACCCACGTTGGCATGTCTGGAGAGGAGCCGCGGGTGCATACCTACCGTGAATTTGCTGAACAGGTATTACCGCGAGTTCAAAAGGCTGGATACAACACGATCCAGCTCATGGCGGTGCAGGAACATCCGTATTACGGCTCGTTTGGCTATCATGTCTCGTCTTTCTTCGCGCCTTGTTCGCGATTTGGAACTCCTGAGGATTTGAAGCTTCTCATCGATACCGCACACGGCATAGGCATCGCAGTTCTGTTAGATATTGTTCACTCGCATGCCGTGAAAAATATCGCCGAAGGTTTGAATAACCTCGATGGCTCGGGAAATCAGTATTTCCATGCTGGTGGAAAAGGCGAACATCCGCAATGGGACTCGAAATGTTTCGATTACGGAAAACCCGAAGTCCGCCAGTTTCTACTCTCCAATGTCCGCTATTGGCTGGAAGAGTTCCGTTTCGATGGCTTCCGCTTCGACGGCATCACTTCCATGCTCTACCATTCCCACGGTAACCGCGTCTTCGGATCTTACGATGACTATTTTGGCGACGATGCCAATGAAGAGGCTATCCTTTACCTGAAACTCGCCAACCAACTCATCTCAGAAATCAAACCCGGTGCCATCGTCGTGGCTGAGGATATGTCGGGAATGCCTGGCCTGTGCCGACCCAACTCCGAGGGCGGAATCGGTTTCACCCATCGCCTTGCCATGGGTATTCCAGATCATTGGATCAAACTTCTCAAAGACCAACGCGACGAAGATTGGAACATGGATGAACTCTGGGGTGTCCTCAACAATCGCCGCCACGGCGAGGCCACCATCGCCTACGCGGAATCCCACGACCAAGCACTTGTCGGCGACAAGACCATCGCGTTTCGCCTGATGGATCAGGATATGTATTGGCACATGACCCAAGAAGATAACCATCCCGTGGTCGAACGCGGGATTGCGCTCCATAAAATCATCCGACTCATGACCCTCGCCTTCGGCGGCGAAGGTTGGCTCAATTTCATGGGCAATGAATTCGGTCATCCCGAGTGGTTGGATTTCCCACGCGAAGGCAATGATTGGTCATTTCATTACTGCCGCCGCCAATGGTCGCTGCTGGATAATCCGAAACTGAAATACACTTGGCTTGCCGAATGGGACAGGGATCTCGTGGCTTTGGCAAAAAAACACAACCTCCTCCAAGCACCTCCCGCCAATCTTCTGCACATCGATCATTCTAACAAAATTATCATCGCCGAACGCGCGAACCTGATTTTCATTATCAACCTTTCCGCTCAAAATTCCATCTTCGGTTACGGCACCAACCCACATAATCAACATACTCATCAACTTCTTCTGGATTCCGATGCCAAATGCTACGGCGGCCATGACCGTGTCGATCGTAGCGTCAACTACCCCATCCACCCCGATGGACAAATCAAATTCTACACCACCTCGCGCAGTGCGATGGTTTTAGGCTAAACAACATGATAAATCGCATCGTAAATCTATTCTGGCTTTGGACGATTTTAGGTGTCGCTTGGGCATGGATTTTCCCTAGCCATTTCACTTGGTTTCTTGGTAAAATTCCAGGCACTGAAATTGGACTCATTTCCGCAGGACTCGGCATCATCATGTTAGGCATGGGTATTACTCTGAGTTTCGAGGATTTTCGCGACTGCTTCAAAATGCCACGCTGGATTACTCTAGGAGTCGCTGGGCAATTTGTTATCATGCCTTTTCTCGGTTGGACCATTGCCACGATATCAGGTTTACCCAATGAATTCAAACTCGGCATCATCCTCGTAAGTTGCTGTCCTGGCGGAACCGCTTCCAACGTTGTGACGTTTCTCGCTAAAGGAAACGTCGCTTTGAGTGTGATCATGACGGCTTGTTCAACTCTCCTCGCCGTCTGGCTCACTCCGCTTCTAACAAAAGCTTATGCATCAGCTTTGCTTGAGATCGATGCATCCGCGATGATGCTTTCCATGCTCGGCATCGTCTTGTTACCTATCATCGGCGGCCTCCTACTCAATCGCTATCTCGGCTCCGCGCTGCGCCCCGTGAAAGAATTCTCACCAGTCATCTCTGTTTTCGTGATCGTGCTTATTGTCGCAGCCACCGTCGGCGCAACCAAACCTTCCATCATCACCTACTGGAAAACCCTCATCCCTGCGGTCTTCGCCGTGCATGCCCTTGGCTTCGGGCTGGGTTATTTCTGGGCGAAGTTTTTCCGCATGCCAGAAAAGGAAAGCCGCACGGTTTCGATCGAGGTCGGTATGCAAAACTCAGGTCTCGGTTCCAGCTTAGCAAAAACTCATTTCACCATGCTCGCAGCTGCTCCCTGTGCGATCTCTGCATTTTTCCACTGCATTATCGGCAGTCTTCTAGCCAGCTACTGGGGCAGGAAAAAATCTAAATTTTAAAATCTAAACTTCAAAGAAGAAACAAGCTCAATCCCCGCAACACGCGGATACTTCATGGACGCAGTTTTCGCAGAGATATTCTTCACCTATCAGCCCAAGGGCATCTCCACCACATCGATCACAGGGTGCTGGTTCTATTATGGATTCTTCTGTCACTCCGCGAACTTTATTTCATCCGCTGATTCGCCCCCACCTCTGCCAAATTTATCTCCAATATCTTTACTAGTTACATAGAGCATCAGGGAAATTAGCGCCAACGCACATGCAGTCTGAATCACTTCCATGGTCTTCATCTCCATCGGCTTACCAAAAATTTTCTCAAGAATTGCCATGGTGATATGTCCACCATCTAACACCGGAAATGGTAGCATGTTTAGCACCGCGAGATTCACATTGAACAATACCAAGAAACTTAAAATCCGTCTCCATCCATTCTCTGTTTGTAATAAGGTAAATAGAACTTCTCCAATACCCACAGGCCCACTGAGATCATCCAAACCAATGCTGGATTTGCGGTCAGCCACTTTCGTAACCGTAACCCACATCATTTTCAAACTGTCAGCTACTTGAGTAAATGGATCCGGGTTAACGAGTCTCACATCGACTTCTGATTTAGTATTCCACCTGACACCAAGCATTGGATCAAGCTTGGATGGAGGTAATGGCTTCGCTGGTGTCACTTCAATTTTTACCAATTCACCGTTCTTTTTCTTAACGTCCAAGACAACTGATTTAAAATCCTTTTTCTTCAAGTATTGCGCAAGCTGACCTGCACTGAAGAGATCGTTACCATTAACTTTAAGTATCTGATCGCCCTTTTTCAGCCCGGCTTTAGCAGCAGGACTATTTTTTATTACCGTCTCAACGATTGCTGAGCCTTGATGATCGATACCAACTTGGCGCAAACCTCCTCGTTGATACCATTCCGAATCTTCAATTTTAAATTTACACGGCAGCTCGAGAAGCTCTTCGACACCTGGTCTCTGGACTTTAAATGTAATACTATCACCACTACTCAAAATAATCCGTTCCATCACACTATCTAACGATCCCATAAAACCATTTACAGGCTCACCATTGATCTCAAGGATTTTGTCCCCTGGAAGAATCCCAGCTACCTCGGCTGGGAAACCTTCTTCCACATATCCCACCACCGTACTCGGAACAAAATCCTTCGGTTTTCCTACTTTCCAAACAATCACCCCCGCCAACAGCGCGAGCAAAATGGAAAACAGCGGCCCAGCGAACGCGACGATGATTTTATCGAGAGGCGTGATCGGCGGTAGCCGCTTGCGGTTTTTGTCACCACCTTCAATCGCCTCCATCGGAGCCATCTGCGGCAAGGCCACAAATCCACCCGCCGGAATCCAACCCAGACCGTATTGTACACCCTTGTATTCCTTTTTCCAAATTGGCTTTCCAAACCAAATCTGGAACCGATCAATCTGTAACCCACGCCATTTGCCAGCTAAGAAATGCCCCAACTCGTGAACAAAAATGATAATATTGAAAAGCATCACCACCACGAAAATGAGAAGGGCGACATTGAGAACGGTTTGGAGAGTGGACATAGATTCAGTAAATACACCTAAAACCTACCCGCCTTCCCAAATCCCGCAAGTCTTTAGGTTTTTCACAACAGAGAAACCCACAAATTCCAGCATTTCTTTACAGGGAGGGAGGAGGAAATGGAGAAGATGGAGTTAATTCATATCAAAAAAATCAAATATTCTCCTCACCTCCACTTCCTCCTCCCTCCTGTAGATACGAGCTGCGAAAAAGTCTTCCTTGATGTTTCCATCGCGAAATTTGAATTTATCTTCCGTGATCACTGGGCAAACCGAACTCTCCTCCCTGCCCGCCCTCTCGGCGAAAGAAATCCAGGCGCTCGCCGCCGCCGGCATCACCACTATCGCCAATCTGTTAGAATATTTTCCAAAGCGCTACGAGGATCGACGTCAATTCGATCGCTTTCCCAATCAGGCCACCGCCAAATCTGTCTGCCTCACTGGAGGAGTGATTGATGCCGGCAACAAGGGATTTGGGAAAATGCGTTTTTACGAAGCCATCATCATGGATGGTTCCGGCAGCGTTTTTGGATCCGGAAAAGTGACCTGCCGTTGGTTCAATATGCCGTTCATGTCAAAAGTGATCGCTGCCGGCCAGCAGGTGATCGCTTACGGAAAAGTCAAAGAACAAGGCGGACGCCTCATCATCGATCACCCAGAAATCGAAGTCATCGATGACGATGGAGAAACCGAGACCATCCATCTCAACCGCATCGTTCCGATTTACAAAAATATCTCCGGGATCAACCAACGCCGACTAAGGGAGGCTATCTACGTGGCTGCGGATTGCATCCGCCATGCCAATTATTTTCCCTACCTAGTTAGCGAGTCGGATCGAAAAGCCGATTTAAGAGAAACCCATTTCCCCTCCTCCGCCGAATCTGCCAAAGCCGCCCGCCGACGCTTTGCGCTCGAAGCTTTTTTCAATCTCCAACTCAACGTCGTCTGGCAGCGCAACCGCTACCGTTCCCACCAAGGTCGCGTGCTTGGGAAAAAAACCACCTTACTCAAAGCGTTTTACTCCAGCCTGCCCTTCGATCTAACAAACGCACAAAAACGCTCGATCAAGGAAATCATCGCCGACATGCGCGAGTCTCGCCCGATGAATCGACTTCTCCAAGGCGATGTCGGTACTGGAAAAACCTTCGTAGCGATGGCAGCGATGCTCCTTGCCATCGATTCCGGCGCCGATGCCGCGCTGATGGCTCCTACTCAAATTCTCGCCGAACAACATTTTCTCACCTTCAAAAAATGGCTTGAGCCGCTGGGTGTGAAACTCGTTCTCCGCACAGCGAATAAACACGAGTCCACCATCGCCGAGTCCCACGCTCCAACCATTTTCATCGGCACCCACGCCCTGCTTTACGATCCCGAACTTTTCACCGACCTCGGCCTGGTCGTCATCGATGAACAACACAAATTCGGTGTCGTCCAACGCGCGGCGCTCATTCGCCACGGCACGCTGCCCGATGTCCTCGTCATGACCGCAACGCCGATTCCGCGCACTCTGACCATGACGATCTACGGTGACCTCGATGTTTCCCTACTCGATGAAAAACCTGCGGGTCGGGGAAAAATCATCACCGCCCTCCGCACCAAACCGAAACAAAAAGACATCACGGATTTCGTCAAAGCCCAGCTCGCCGAAGGTCGCCAAGCTTATCTGGTTTATCCCTTGGTCGAGGAAAGCGATTCCATCAAAGCCGAATCTGCCACCGAAGCTTTCACCGCATGGCAGAAACGCCTGGGAGCTGAAAACGTCGGGCTCATCCACGGCAAACTCCGCCCCGAAGAAAAAGACGCTGTAATGGAAGATTTCCGCAGCGGGAAAACCCAAGCTCTCGTTGCAACATCCGTGATCGAGGTCGGGGTCGATGTCCCAAATGCCAACCTGATGATCCTCCACCACGCCGAACGTTTCGGTCTCGCGCAACTCCACCAGTTGCGCGGACGGATCGGCCGAGGCGAACACAAATCTTACTGCATTCTCTTAACCGATTCCAAATTGCCCGAAGCTCTCGAAAAACTTGCGGTGTTAGAAAAAACCAACGACGGATTTGAAATCGCCGAAGCCGACCTCGAACTGCGTGGTCCTGGCGATGTTTTGGGCACCGCACAATCTGGACTCACCGACCTCCGCTTCGCCGATTTCATCACCGACACCCAACTCATCCGCGAAGCTCGCGCCCTCGCCGATCAGGTTTTCCAACAAGACCCAGATCTTTCCAAAAAACACCAGAATCTCCGTGAATTAATCGCAGAAGCCGAGGCGCCACATAATGCCTAGCTTCGAGATTGAGATTTCCTTAAGCAAATTTACAAAAAACTTATCCCTTGCACACGAGTTTCGTGTGCACTAGATTCGTGCAATGAAAAACATCACTTTCAGCGCAGATGAACGTCTAATCGAGGAAGCACGGGAAGAAGCCCGTCGTCGTAAAACCACTCTAAATGTGCTTTTTCGTGACTGGCTCGCCGAACTCGCTGCTCGCGATGAGCGCAAACGTAAGATCGATAAATTGATGGATGAAATGAATCAATACAACGCTGGCGGACCTTACACTCATGATGAGATGAACCGATACTGAAATCCATGCCACCATCTAACTCTTACTTCCTCGATACCAATATTATCGTTTATGCATTCGAACGGGATGCCACCGATAAAAAACAACGAGCTCGAGAACTCATTTCGGATAGCCAACCTTGGCACATCAGTTGGCAGGTGGTGCAGGAATTCTGCAACGTTTCTCTACATCGATTCAAAGAACCCCTGAGCCACGAGTATCTCAACGATCTGATCGAACTTTTACTCAAACCTCACTGCAGCGTTTATCCAGATTTCAGCATCTGGCAAACTGCCCTCCAGATCAAATCCTCAACCCAATATCGATTCTACGATTCCCTCATCATCGCCGCCGCACTTCGTTCTGGTGCCAAAGTTCTCTATTCAGAGGATCTCCAGCACAACTGCCGGATTGAGCATTTGCAGATCATCAATCCTTTCCTTTGACAATCCGGTACACCGCACCAGAGAGATCAACCAAATACAATTCGCCACTCGCATCTTCCGCAAAGGCCGGAATGAGAGCAATACGTCCACTTTTAGGTTGGAGCTCGCTCGTGTGATCTTTGAAATCTTCCGCTTTGCCACCTTTCATGATGAATGACCAGATCCGAGGATTTTGATAATCCGCAAAGAGGTAACGCCCCTCAAATCCGAGAATTTTCGATCCGCGGTAAACGTAGCCGCCAGTAACTGACAGCCCTTCTGTTGGTCCACTGCCATGCTTGTAAACATAGACAGGCTCCACGTGATTGGACGGAGAGTCACCACCGACCGATTTGGCAGGAGTCTCAATATCACCCTCACGCAATCTCCAACCAAAATTCTTTTTCGAGAGTTCTTTTAGATTGATGACGTTGATTTCTTCCCAATGATTTTGACCAACATCAGCAATCCAAAAATCACCGGTCTTGCGATCAAATGAGCAACGCCATGGATTACGAAGGCCACTGGCAACAATCAAAGGATGAACATCCTTATCGTTTACATAAGGATTTGTGGTAGGAACTTTGTATCCTTTCTCACCAGAAACATCCAAGCGTAGGACTTTGCCGAGCGGCGAACTCATATCCTGTGCAAAGTTTTTCGGATCGTTTCCAGAACCACCATCTCCTGTAGCAATGTAAAGGAACCCATCGGGACCAAATTCTAACCATCCGCCATTATGGTTAGAAAACGGTTGATCATATTCCAAAATTACCTCGGCTGATTCAACATCTGTCGTTAGTCCATCTTTGGAAACGAATCGTACAATCAACGTATCCCCATTCTCTTTGTTATAATTGACATAATACCGTCCCGTTTTGTCGAAATCAGGAGCAAACGCCAAACCCAACAAACCTTGTTCGTTACCTTTTCGGGTGACTAACTCATTGATTTTTAAAAATGGCTTTTCTGAACGCTGCCCTGTCTTAAGATCCAAGATCCAAACGGTCCCTGCCTGCTCCATGACCCAGAGCTTATCTTTCACAGAACGTGGCGCACCTGCCCAAACGGGGCGCTCGAAACCTTTTGCCAGTAACTCTGTCGCAAGCTGGCCGTGTGCGAGAGAACAGAATAAAAGTGAACATACGATCAAAGTCCTTGATAAACTCATAATGACAAAACCTAGCTAGAAATCCCGCTGTTGCAAGTGGGCGATTTTAATTATTTTCAATTCTAAAAATTTAACCAATCCAAGCCGGTTTCCGCGTTGAATCCATATCTCTTTACGCCTATCCCAACCGCAGATTTTCGTATAATCAAAGTCCATCAACTGATGAAAACCATCCTATTTTTCCTGTTTTCTGCTGCATGTGCCATCGCAACTCCCACCGATGATTTCATTGCCAAAGCTACCGAGTCCCATGGAGTATTTGGAGAAAAAGCCGCTCGCTTTCTGTGCGAGCACATGTCGGAGACAGATAAAAAATCCCTCACTGCCGAGTTCCTAACCGAGAACCTCAATCTCGCGCTCAAAGCCCGTGCCACATTTCCATGGGCGAAGGATGTTCCTGAAGAAATATTCCTGAATGATGTTTTACCATACGCCGTGTTCGATGAGCCTCGGGATCCATGGCGTGCTGATTTTTTAGAAAAAGCGACTCCACTCGTGAAAGACGCCAGAACCGCCTCCGAGGCCGTACAAATTTTGAATCGAGATTTTTTCAAACTCATCAACACCCACTACAACACCCAACGCGAGCGAACCAATCAATCGCCCAAAGAATCCATCGCCCAAGGCAAAGCCACTTGCACGGGACTTTCGATCATTTTGGTCGATGTCTGCCGTGCCGTTGGTATTCCTGCTCGCGCCGCTGGAACGCCGATGTGGTGGGATAAAAGCGGCAACCACACATGGGTGGAAGTTTGGGACAATGGCTGGCATTTCACGGGAGCCGATGAATTCGACCCAAAAGGCCTCAATCATGGCTGGTTCATCGTAAACGCTTCAAAAGCCGATGAAAATCATCCCGCACATTCCATCTACGCAAGCTCTTGGAAAAAAGACCAAGGTATTTTTCCGATGATGTGGTCGCAGCGCAACCCCAACGTAGGAGGAGTGAATGTCACTTCGCGTTACAAAACAAAAGTAACGTCCATTCCCACGACCATCGGCATTCGATTTTTCGATGGCGATGAGAGGATCTCTATCAAAGGGAAGCTTACCACCGATTCGGGTTTCCCTATCGGTGATTTCGAAACCAAATCTGGCACGGCGGATCTGAACGATGTGGCACGCAAGGTTGTCACTCCCGGCCAATCCTACCGCCTGTATTTTGAGATCAAGGGCAAACGACTCGAAACCGCTCCCTTCATCGCAAAGGAGGCGGATCGCAATCTCCAAGACATCCGCATCAAAGATCTCCAGCCAGCACCTGATTTTAGCGATGATTCCAAATCCCTTTCCAAAGAACTCGCTCCGCGTGCGATCCGTTATGTTTACGATTCGATTGTCTTTTCTGAAAAAGATGAACGCACTGCCGAGTTGGAAGAAAAAACCATTCTTCAAGGTGATAAGACCATGCGTTGGCTAGAGAAAACATTTGGTGAAGCCCCAGCAACAGGTCGCTCATTATGGATTTCCATGCACGGCGGCGGCGAAGCGCCCGCACACATCAATCATCAGCAATGGCAAAACCAAATCCAACTCTACGAACCCGAAGAAGGCATCTACATCGCACCGCGCGCACCCACCGACAAATGGAACATGTGGCATCAGGAACACATCGATCCGATGTTCGCCCGCCTGATCGAAAACATGGTCGCTTTGCGTGGGGTCGATCCTAATAAAATCTACCTCATGGGCTACTCAGCGGGCGGTGATGGAGTTTGGCAGGTCGCGCCGCGCATGGCGGATCACTTTGCCGCAGCATCGATGATGGCGGGGCACCCGAACGAGGCATCGCTTCTCGGCATCCGCAATCTCCCTTTCGGTATTTTCATGGGAGCGAATGACGCCGCGGTGAACCGTAACAAGGTCGCTGTCGAAAAATCCGCCGAAATCCTGGAACTGCAAAAAGCCGATCCTGAGGGCTATGTGCACATGTCCCGTATCTATCCGGGCCTCCCTCACTGGATGAATCGCAAAGATGCAGAAGCCCTACCTTGGATGGCAAAGTTCACTCGCAAACCATGGCCCAAAAAAGTTGTTTGGTATCAAGACGATGTCACCCATCAAAGATTCTATTGGCTGCAGATTCCAGACGGAGTCGCCGCGAAGGAACAAAAAATCATCGCTGAAATTATCGGTCAAAAAATCAACCTGACAGGTGATGCTCCAAAAGGAATCCAGCTTCTTCTCTCGGATGAACTTCTGGATCTCGATAAAGCCATTGAAATTACAATCAACGGTCAAAAGCCAATCACGGTCAAAGCTGTCAGATCTTTGAAAGCCATTCGTGATGCATTAAGCAAACAACTTGATCCTGCCATCACACCTACAGCAGTAGCGGTATATCCTTAAGGAATGAGGCTACCCCGCTTCACTCAGCTTTTTGATTCTTAAGCCACTCTGTAAAATGCTTTTCTCGAGCTTCTTTCTCCAATTGCTCGATGTTATTATAATACAAGGAGCTCAGATTTTCGACAGGACGCTTGCCTAAAATCACTGGAATCTCTAACAACTTTTTCTCTCCCTCTCTCTTAACCTCAAAAACCACTTTTCTCAGTGGCTTGTATGACGCGACCGTATTGATCAGCTCATTGAGCGCCCCTTGCTCATTCCACTTTTTACCATCCATCGAAGCAATGACGTCACCCACCTTGATCCCGGCGACCTCCGCCTGACTTCCGGGCATAATATAGGTTATCCGAATACCGAATCGCGGCTTATCTCCGTTCTCTATCATCTCTTCCGCCAACTGAACACCCAGATAGCCTTTGCCATCGTTCATGTAATCCTTTTCACTCAGAACACGGAGAATGCGATAACAGCGATTACGAACTTCAGGATCATCCGAACTAATATACAGCTTGTAGACCGCAGTAACTGCCGCTGGACCTTTTTCATTTGTCCATTTTTCAACCGCTTGCTGTGATTCCTCGCGTTGCTTGAATTTCTCTGAGGCAAGACCCTCAACTAATTCCCTTGGGATTTCTTCCGCAGATGCAAAAACCAAAAACATGAAAGAACACATCAGAAATATGTTCTTTATTTTCATGACAGCTTGAATTGGTCGGATTCCAAAACGCTTATTGGCCTCGCCAGTTTTTCTGAGGAACTTCGATCGTATCGTCCGGATACAAGGGAGTCTTCATGAATTGCGGATCCGTCACATCTAGGATTCTGTGTTTACCAGCTCGAAATAAAACCACCCGCTTCATACTGCCGAATTCTGTAGGTCCCCCTGCGTTTTGAATAGCCTGATACAGAGTAAGATTGTTGTTGTATTCAACAGGACCAGAACGGCGAACCTGACCACCCACAACGACTAATTCCTTTTTGACTCCAGCTCCCTCAGCTGTCGACACGACTTGAATCGTCGGACTCGAATAAATTTCTGCAGCTTTGTAAGCATTTTGTATTGATGCCGCCAATGTTTCGGGAGCCAAGCCAGCTGCCCTCAAAACGCCAATGTATGGTAAATTGACTGTTCCATTACTGGAGACCGGATACATAGCGTCAATCTTACCTTTTTCTTCAAGAGGAACACCCATAATAGTGATTTGCACCGATGTGCCAGCCTCGATTTGGGCCAGAAGCGGCATCATCGAAACAAATGAAGCAATCATGAATTGGAGCATAGTTTTCATAATTTAAATGATTTTGGGTATATAATGACAGTTAAGATAAAGCGTAAAAACCTTAATACAAGTCAGAATCTTTTTGTTCACCCGTCACGGTGGCGAGCGTTTTGGGGGCTGATGTGCTAGCCGCAACTGCAGGTCTGGCCTGTGTTTGGTTGGGCGAATAGTAAGTGTAGTAGCTCGTATAATACTGATACTGACTATCACTCCGGATATCGACGTTGTTCAGCACCACACCGATGATATGACCACCGACATTCTCAACTGCCTGTTTCACCCGGACAAGCATGTTACGAGGAAGCTTACGGTGTTGGACGACAATCATGGTCAAATCCACTTCGCTTGCCAGAACCGAGGCATCACTCACACCAAGGATGGGTGGACTATCTACCAACACCAGATCAAAACGCTGCTTCACATCTTGAATCAGCTCGGACATACGGCGTGAGTTAAGGATACCGGCAGCATCTGCCGGCAAGATGCCCGAGGGCATAAAATAAAGGTTATCTACCGGACTTTGAAGAATCACGTCTTCCAACATCAGCTCAGTAGTAAGATAATTGGTCAAGCCTACCGAGTTGTTGATATCAAAGAAAGTGTGCAAACGCGGCCGCCTGAGGTCGGCATCGATCATCAATGTCGTATAACCACCCTGTGCACAGATATACGCAAGATTGATGAGAGTGGTGGACTTACCTTCACCCGCACCACCGGAAACTATGGTGATAGCATTATCTTCCGGATTTTTGCGATTGAATTCAATGTTGGTTCTTAAAATACGATAAGCTTCCGCATCGGGACTCATGCCATGCTGTTTGAACAGTATTCCGACATCTTTTGGAATCACCGCCAAAACCGGCACTTGGAGATAACGCTCCACATCCTCCAAGCTCTTGACTGATGTATCGATATATTCCAGGAAAAACGCGATACCTACGCCGAAAACAAGACCAACGACCAAACCCAATATGAGGTTGAGTTCCACTTTCGGACTAACAGGTTTCTGTGCCAAAACAGGATAATCATGAACGACAATTGTTGGCTCGGTCATATTCTGATCAATTTCCGCACTGGTTAGCTTAAGCTTCATCGCATCCAGCACGTCTTGCTTTTGTTCAAAATTTCTTTTCGCCTCTTGGAATTCTCGTGTGTCAATACTGCGCTCGAGAGCCTCTTTTTTAGTTTCTTCTCTTTTTAATTTGGACTGAGCCAAACGTTCTTTGGTCATGTCCAATTGTCCCTGAAGACGTGAGCGAAGATTAACAACGCCTTCCATCAATTGTTTATGTGTTGAATCAAGCACCTGTTGGCTCGACATCACAGTAGGATGCTTTTTGCCGTAACCACTTGCAATTAACCCATCGATATCTCGCTTCTGTTTAAGATAGTCTGGGTATAAGAGTTTGATGATGTTATCAGGTAAATCCAACCCTGCTGCGAATACCAACAATTCTTCTGAGTCATACTCAAGCAGACTTTTGATCTGCGATTGTAGCTGCATCATCTCGCTTTGAAGCTCATTGTATTCCTGAAGAGCAAAAATTGCGTCCTGATCCTCATTAAGCGCTCCATGATTTGATGTGGTGCGATCTGCGTAGTAGATTAGATCATTAATACGACTTAAGGTGGTGAGTTCTTTATAAGCTTCTTGAGTCTCATCCTCTTGAACCTGAACCGCTCTTTTCAATTCATTGATTCCCTTATTTAGGGATTCATTTTCGAGTTCCGAGCGATATTCTCTATACGCCTCAGCAACCTCATCTGCGATGTCTCTCGCATCGTCCTTGTCAGTATGACGAACCATGATCTCAATCAGATCCGTTCCACGCTTGTTTTCAGTTCTAACAATATTCTTAAGGATTTCGAGCGCCTGATCGGCACTAACTTCCCATTTATTGGCTAGTTCCAATTTTTTAATAACTCGAATCAGCGAGTTCTGGCTTTTAATGATCTCGAACTCCGTTCCGAAAAACTGAGGAGTCATCATGGCCATCCTTGAGCTCGTGACTCCATCCAATGATTCAAAAGCTTTGCCACGCGGTTTGACCTGAATGACAGCAATACTTTCGTATTTCTCCGGCATCACATAGGTAATGACAGAGGCCGTCATGAAAACCAGAGCGAGCGTGAGAAGAATAATTCCGTAACGATTTTTAATTACCTGCCAGTAATCTACGGCATGTAAGGACACTTCGTTTTGCTGTTCCGAGAGATTCATTTAAAAAGATGATCCGAATATTTTTTTATAGCTTAACCGAATAAAAAGCTCTCGCAACTATTGTGATCGCGAGAGCTTAAATTTTTACGGCAAGGATGTTATTTGACCATGTAACAAAATTAAAATTCGGCTTTGAGGCCCACACTGATACGGCTACGATCATATTCACGATTCGCAATATTGGAATTGGAAGTCGTGATGTTATAGGAAATCGTGCCATCCAAATACTCAGTGATTTCAAGAGTTGCGCCGATATACGCGTTGTAAAGAGTCTCACTGCGGTCGCCGGCAGTGCCGAGACCTGAAATCACGCGACCGTCCTCGTAAGATGTATCGATCATATCAAGTCCTCCGAATAGCGACAATTTCTGAGAGATCTGATAATTCGCTTGAGTTCCGATACGCAGAGTCAGGCGACTGTCATATTCAGCAACCGGCCCAGGTGCGAGATCTACAATCGTATCATACACTTCCGCGCCGTAGCGAAGGAATCCACTTACAATGAATTGCTCATTCACTTGAGTGCGCAAAGTAACTTCGGCGTATGGGCTTGTGTTGCTGCTGCTACCTGCATCCACTTCACGCATCTGTGCGCCTACGTTTGCGATCATGATGGTGTTGGGTGTAAAACGATGCTCAGCACCAAGCAATAAGTGGAGGTCCGTGGAGTCACTTGCACGATCATTGGCTGTGGTTTGCGCATAACGAATTGATGCGGTTCCGACGGTTTGCGGTGATAGCACATATCTGAACTGATGATAAAGCGTCCATGTGAAACGATCCGAATCGGCAGCGCTATCGTAGTCCAACAAAGTGAGCTTAAGGCCTGTGTAGGTGGCCAGTCTCTCGGTCCAACGATATCCAAATGCGTTATCGGTTTCAGCGTAGAGATATTCGCTATTAAGGCGATTGCTTGCAAATCCGTAGGAATAGTCGGGTTCCACCTCATAAGAAACAAAGTTGTTACTTACAAAACGAAGCCTTTCATCAAAACGATGCGTTAGATCGACGCCAACCCGCACTTGAGGATAAGTGTCATCCGAATCTGCTGCTGCCGGCGCATCGAGATAGTGTAGCACCCCAAGTTTTGCGTAAACATCCCATATCGTTTGAGGGGAGCCTTTCACAAAAGTCATATCCACATAGGGGCTGAGTGCAAAAGTTTCGTCTTCGGGCCCTGGAGATGTCGGGTTGGTATTGCTATCCCAGATTGCATTCAGACCAACGCCCCATTCGATGGGTAAAGTCTCTTCAGACTCATTAGGAATGTTATACAGCCCTCCGCCCTGAGCAGAGAAGCTAGCCAAGATAAAAAATGCGCTGATGGTGAATTTAAATTTCATAGATGTTAGATAAAGATTTTGAGTAGAAAGATTAATAAACTAGATATCAAGAAACGCTGGGTGGCTTCACGTAATTTTCATGAACTTTCCAATCCAGCTGTTCTTTAAGCGTCTGACTAACAAGTGCTGTAAGTGTTATTTTCAACACCTTGGCCAATGATTTATTTCCATCAATCGCCATCAAAATTGAGGATCTTTCGCCAGGAGCGGCAATTACAGCATATCTGACGATAAGTTTTTTGATGAGGGTGGAAGTGTTCGGCACATTCAAAGCAGCAGAGACGATGGCACCAGTTATTTCTGGAAATGAAGCAACCTGTTTGCTGACCGCGTCTTTGATAGCAGATTCATCACCTGTTGCCACCGTATCAGTCACCGCTTTGACAGCAAACGCTTGCGCCAAGGTATATTTTCCATCCTGAGGAACAACCATTTCCGAGCCACCACCAGCATGAACCTGAGTTCCAGCTGTTACGAAGAATGCAGCACCTAAGGTAAAGGTGTATTTGAGAAATGCTTTCATAATTCTATATATCGGATTTTGGGGTTTTAGAGAAAACAGAGAGTGGAGCGGGCAGCGGGAATCGAACCCGCATGTCTAACTTGGAAGGATAGCGCTTTACCACTAAGCTATGCCCGCATGGTAATGCCCACAAATTCTCTCATTAAGGCGGGATCAGGCAAGTATTTTTTACGTTTTTTCTCAAGTAAATAAATGATTTGTCGTGGTTAGTGGATTGATTAAAGACCTACAACCCACCCGAGCGCTCCAGAAACATGGCTTTTAGGTCGAATTTCTGCGCAACCAACTCCCCCAGTGCTTTAACTCCAGAGGTTTCCGTGGCGTAGTGCCCAGCATAAAAAACGTTCATTTTTCGCTCTTCTGCCTCTATAAAGCTCCAATGTGGACCCTCCCCAGTGACAAAGCTGCAGATCCCTAAGTCGCAGATTTTTGCCACTTCCGAGCCAGCACCACCCGTCATGACTGCGACTTTCCGTGGATTTTCATTCCCACAGGCGCACATCTGGAGAGGCCGGCCTACCGCATGTTCGATGGCAATTTGAAGGTCATTTCGGGTTCCTTCCCACTCACCTACCACTGCGGTGGGGAAGCCGTCTTTGGGTAAAATGGGTTGAATGGATTTCAATCCAATAGCGCGCGCGAGCAGAATGTTGTTGCCGATTTCTGGGTGAAAATCCAACGGCAGGTGGGAGGAGTAAATGGCAAGATTGCCATCCATCGCCGCTTTGATTTTTTGGAAGTAAGGACCTGTGATTTTTTGTGCGCCCTGCCAAAACATGCCGTGGTGAACTAACAGAAGCCCACCTTCTTTCGCAGCCTCTTCAATGACTGCGAGCGAGGCATCAACGGCAGAAATCACTCGGTTCACCATACCATTGTTTTCTAACTGAAGACCATTGAAAGCACCCGGATAATCTTTAATTTCCGCGGTTTTTAATTCACGATCCAAAAACGCCACAATCTCTCTCAGGTCAGCCATGAATAAAGCTTAGCCTTTCCTACTCCAGATGACAACGCCTGACATGAAATCCACTTCTCGGCCTTCGATGAAATCGACGAGATCTTTTGCAAGCCCGGCCTCCCATGTAATTTCTGACCCATTCCACGGGATCGTAAGCTTCGCGGCGTGCAGTGCTTGGCGGGGCAAGAGCAGACGTTTTGCCAATGAATCGTTCCAATTTTGCGCCATCCATTCAAGGTATTCACTGCCATCGCCCGAGTAAATTTTATCACCAACGATGGGAAACCCACCATGAGCAAGGTGCACACGAATCTGATGCATTCGTCCTGTTTTTGGAAAACAACGCACCAAAGCAAACTTCCGACTCTCGCGTTCGAATCGACGTTCCACCACAAATTTCGTAGTGCAATCTTTGCCGGAAGAATCGACCAATTGTCGCACCCAGATATCACTTGGACCGAGCTCGCCAGCACGGCATATGGGTTCATCGCATTCCCAGGTATCCTGTTCAGGCCAGCCAACAACGATTGCTAGGTATTCTTTTTTTGCCTCGCGTCGCTCAAAAATCATTCCGAGTTCCCTAGCAGCGGCGGTATGTTTCGCGCATAAAACAATCCCACTCGTCTCGCGATCCAAGCGAGTGATAATTCCCAAACACGCGCCGTTCTCCATTTCGTAAGCGTAGAGATTTTCTAAGCCACCTAACAAAGTTGGCTCGGGTTTCTGATTTGCAGGATGAACGATAAGCGGCGCAGGTTTATCCACGACCACCCAATCGTCGCTCTCATCAATAACCCGAAAATCTGGAATCACTTGAAGTGCCATCGCATTTGTTCTATCAGAAAATCAGCAGTTAGGGTTTATTTTTTCACCGCCGAGACGCAGAGGTCGCAAAGGGTCGCAGAGCAGAATGTGCGAAAACAAAACCATTCAAATTAGCTAACAGTGATCTGCCAAATGCGAAACCAAATACAGAAAATTATAGAAGGATAAAAGACAGAATTGCTCTATTCTCTGCGGCCCTCTGCGACCTCTGCGCCTCGGCGGTGAAATCTATCCATTACAACTGTCGATCCAGATCCAGCGAATTGACAAAAAAACACGCCGGAAACCTACTCAGTCGAATAGGTTTCCGGCGATGATCAAAAATGCGTGTGTGACGCAAGTCCTAGCGAACTAGGACTTGTAGCGGAGGCGCTTTTTATGGCGATTCTGCTTCATGCGCTTCTTGCGCTTGTGCTTGTTGATCTTTGTTTTACGGCGTTTCTTAATAGAGCCCATGGTATTATACGGGGTTAGTGTTCAATGAAAATTAGAGGACGAGCTTGTTCAGCGGGTATTCGATAATACCCTCCGCCCCGAGATTCTTGAGGTCGGGGATCATGTCTCGAACGAGAATCTCGTCAATCACGGTTTCAACCGCAACCCAACCTTCTTCCGAGAGTGGCGAGATGGTTGGACGACGAAGCGAAGGCAGTTTAGCAAGCATTTCGTTGAGACGATTTGCAGGAAGGTTCATTTTGAGACCCACTTTATCGCGGGCGCAAAGAGCGGATTTCAGGAGAAGGGAGATTCGCTCCATTTTCTCGCGTTTCCAAGGATCTTCGGCTGCGGATTGGCTGGAATAGAAATGAGGGAAAGAGGTAAGCAGGGTGTCAACGATACGTAGGCGATTTGCTTTCAAGGAAGATCCGGTCTCGGTGACATCGACGATGGCATCGACCAAATCTGGCACCTTCACCTCGGTTGCGCCCCAGGAAAACTCGACTTCAGCCTTGATTCCGAGCTTATCGAGGTAGCGCTGGGTGATCCCAACACCTTCGGTCGCGATGCGTTTTCCTTCAAGATCCTGAGGTTTCTGGATCGGAGAATCTTCTGGCACTACCAGAACCCAACGGGTTGGGCGAGCCGTGGCGCGCGAGTATGGGAGCTCAGCGAAATCGACCAAATTCGCACCACCTTCAGAAGCCCAGTCCAAACCGGTGATGCCGCAATCGATGAATCCTTGCCCCAAATAGCGACCGATTTCTTGAGCTCGGATCAAATAAATGTCCAATTCTGGATCATTCGATGTCGGACGATATCCACGCGACGAAACGTAAATTTCGTATCCAGCCTTGGCGAAGAGCTCGACGGTCGGCTCTTGCAGGCTTCCTTTCGGAATCGCGATTTTAAGACTTTTGGACATGTTTGAAAAACTCACGGTAACGCGAGGGGCGGCGTTTTTAGCCGTGAAATCTCAGGAATCAAGTCATGTTTCACGAAAAATGCACTTATAGGCACTGAAAGTCATCTCATGAGCCTGAATTGGGAAGGGGCAAAAATAGTTTGAGTTGCTTCAAGCGATCACAGGCTTCACGAGATTTCCCGCTACATCCGTCAGCCTAAAGTAACGGCCTTGGGACTTGAAGATCAGTTTTTCATGCTCGACCCCCATTAGGTGGAGCATGGTTGCATGAAGGTCGTGGACATGAACGCCGTCAGAAACGATGTTATAACCATAATCATCGGTGATGCCGTGGGTGTAACCGGCTTTGACACCGCCGCCAGCCATCCAGATACTAAAACAACGAGGATGATGGTCGCGACCGTAGTTGTTTGTGCTGATTTTTCCTTGGCAGTAAGCGGTTCGACCGAATTCCCCACCCCACACAACGAGGGTGTCCTCTAACAAGCCGCGCCTTTTAAGATCGATGATCAAAGCAGCAGAAGCTTGATCGGTTTGTTTGCATTGTCGACTGATACCGCCAACGACATCACCATGCTGATCCCATCCTTGGTGGAAAAGTTGGACGAAGCGCACATCGCGTTCGATGAGGCGACGTGCGAGTAAGCAATTGGCGGCGTAAGTTCCGGGTGTTTTGCTATCGGGTCCGTAGAGATTGAAAGTTTCCTCGGTTTCATTCGAAAGATCTGTCGCATCTGGGACGCTGGTTTGCATACGGAAAGCCATTTCTGCTTGAGCGACACGGGCGTCGATCTCTGGATCGAGTTGTTGCTCTGCTTGATAGCCATTGAGTTTTCCAAGTGCGTCTAACATACCTCGCCGGACATGAGGTGAAACGCCCTCTGGATTTGTTAAATAGAGAACCGGCTCTTTGCCAGAGCGAAACTGCACGCCTTGATGCTCACTGGGAAGAAATCCAGAACCCCAAAGGCGCGAGTATAGAGGTTGATCACGCGAGGCATTTTTTGAAACAAGAACAATGAATGAGGGTAGATTTTGATTGAGGCTGCCGAGTCCATACGATGCCCAAGCACCCATTGAGGGTCGACCGGGAATTTGGTTACCACTGCAGAAGAAAGTGATGGCGGGATCGTGATTGATCGCCTCGGTGTGCATGGTACGGATGACACAAATTTCATCTGCAATTTTTTGGGTGTAAGGAAGGATATTGGAAATTTCCATGCCAGATTTGCCATGCTTGGAAAAATCTATGAATGATCCGGCCATGGGAAGCAGGCTCTGATTGCCGCTCATCGTGGAGAGACGTTGGTTACCTATGATTTCTTTAGGCAACGCCTTCCCATGACCAGTGCGGAGGAGAGGTTTGAAATCGAACGTTTCCAAATGCGAGGGTCCACCAGCTTGGAATAGATAGATCACTCGTTTCGCCTTGGGCGCGATATGGGGAGCGCCGAGAGAACCGATGGATGCTGCGTTGGCATTTGAACCTAACAAATTCGACAAAGCCAATGCACCTATGCTGAATCCTGCTTTGCCAAGAAAATGACGACGCGAGTGGCGCATGAGATCATCGTAAGTCGGAACAACAGGTTTCATAGAATATCAACGGTTAGTGAGGGCGGCATCGGAGGTGATCAAAGTAGAGCAGACGAGTGTCATGGCTGCTAACGCGGGATTCTCCTCTCCGCATATCGATTTTGCGGCGGCTATTTCGGCGGTGAAATGTGCGAGTTGTTGGGCGTATAGATCGCGGAGAATGGTCATTTCCTCTGCTGCTGGTTGACGCGATGTTAGCCAGAGAAATGCGTGCTGAATTTGCGGATCGGGGCCGCTCGCCTGTTCCTTGATGACACGTTTCGCAAGTGACTTGGCGCATTCGAAGAATCCTTGATCATTGAGGAAAAGGAGAGGCTGCAGAGGTGTGTTAGTGGCGAGTCGGCGAGGCTGGCAAATCTCCCGGCTTCCAGCATCCAGAGTGAGCAGGCCCGGTGGTGGCGCGGTGCGTTTGCGATAGGTGTAGAGACTGCGGCGGTAGCGACCTTCGCCTGTATCAGGCTTATATTCTCCGCCTGATGCGCCAGACTCCGACCAGACACCATCGGGTTGCCACGGTTTGACACTGGGACCACCCAGTCGTTCCACTAAGAGACCTGACGCAAGCAATGCCTGATCGCGAATAGCCTCTGCAGACAACCGATAGGAAGGGCCGCGTGCTAAGAGTTGGTTTTTAGGATCGATTTCCTGCTTTTTCAAGGAACTCGCCGATGACTGCTGGAACGTGGCGCTCATGAGCATGCGTTTGATCATTTGTTTCGTATCCCAACCGTTATGTGAGAAATCGTAAGCTAGAGTATCTAACAATTCCATGTGAGAAGGTGCATCTCCCTGTAGTCCGAAATTTTCCTGAGTGGCGACGATTCCATTTCCAAAACACATCATCCACAGTCGGTTTACCGCGACGCGAGAAACCAGCGGGTTCTTTGGATCGGTCATCCATTGGGCAAGTCCAAGGCGATTTTTCGGGGCTTTTGGATCAAAAGGAAAGACCGCCTTAGGTGGGGCTGCTTCGACGGGGCGTTTGAGATCGGGAGACGCATAGTCGCCGCGGGTGAGGACGTGGAATTGTTTGGGATTCGGAGATTCCTTCATCACCATGATCAGGGGCAATTTAGCTTCAAAATCATCCTGCAGGCTTTTGCGTGCGGCGGTGACGGCTTCGCGAGCTGTCGCAATTTCTAAATCCACACGTTCCAGATAGTGTGTGCGCATGGCGGCCTTCGCGATTGGATCCCCTGTCTTAGCGGCCTGGAAGCTAGCTTCTAACAAAGGTGCATGGAGATCAGCCACTTCCACTGGTGAGAGTGGTTGGCGGAAGATTTTGATTTCATCAATCCGTCCATCGGCAAACCCACGGTCGTCGCGAGGTCTTGCACCGATACGCATGACTTGGGCGGTGATGTTTTTATTGAGATGATCGTGCAAGACCTTTGTTGCAATAGGTTTTCCGTCGAAATACATTTTCAATCCTTGTGCGCTGGAGGAACCATCATAGGTGACGGTTACATGCACCCATTTCGCAATAGGAAAGTCATCTGTAGTTTCGATGGAAACAGCGCAACCCGGCCAAAGATGGATGCAACTCCAACGCAGCTTACCTTTTTCCATCAACATTTCAAATCCAGCTGCGTCGGCCATCTGCGAGAACAAAGCAGGCCCAGTATGAATAATCGCGGCTCGTTGTTTTTTATCAGGAGTGAACAATCGCAATGAAATTGTTAGAGGTTGATGGCGTGTGATGCCCTTCACTCCGTTGAGTAAAAGAACAGTGTCGCCATCAAACTGAACAGCACCTTTGATAGCTCCTTCTACAGGCGAAAGTTCTCCTCCAGATACACTCGCAGGTTCCGCGGAAGGTATAATGTTCGTTGTGATTTTCTCATCACCTGAGTTTAATGGAAAATGATCGGACGGAGTGGGTTGACTTAGCGACGGCGTAGTTGTCAACCATTGCTCAAATGCCGCATCCCTGCTGGTGAGAGTCTTTTGCAGCGCGGCTTGAGCATTTGTTAGGACCACTTGTCGTTTTTCGAATTCGGGAATATGGGATGGCTCCATTATTCTCATCGAAGGCTCAGGAGCGCTGGTGGAGATGGAATAGGGTTTCAAGCCAGATTCGTCGATTTGACCAAACATAGCACTCATGCTGTAGTAATCGGCTTGAGGTAGAGGATCGTATTTATGGTCGTGGCATTTGCTACACTCCAATGTCAGACCTAGGAATGCGGTGCCGGCTGTGTGGACGCGATCCGACACGTATTCTTGTCGGAATTCCTCCTCAATGGATCCACCTTCTTCGGTTTGGCGATGAAGACGGTTGAAGGTGGTTGCCAAGCGTTGATCCTGCGTGGCGTTTGGCAATAAGTCGCCAGCGATTTGCCAAGCGAGAAACTTATCGTAGGAAAGATTTTTATTGAAGGCATCGATCACCCAGTTCCGCCAAGGCCAGACAAAGCATTCTTTGTCGGTCTGATAGCCATAGGTATCTGCGAAGCGCGCAACATCAAGCCAATCGAGGGCCATTCGCTCTCCGAAGCGAGGTGAAGCCAAAAGCCCATCCACCTGCTTTTCATAGGCGTTGGGTGAAGTGTCATTAACAAATGCAGTGACCTGTTCGGGCGTAGGTGGAAGCCCAGTGAGCACGAAGGAAATTCGTCTCAAGAGCGCCGCCTTGTCCGCTTGCGGGTTAGGCTGGAGCTTTTGTTGCTCAAGTTTTTCTAAAATAAAGCGGTCGATATCATTTCGCGGCCACGACGCGTTTTTTACGACAGGTAGGGGATGTTTTTTGGCAGCAATGAATGCCCAATGCTCGGCATAGACGGCACCTTCTTTGATCCAACGAATCAAAACATCCCTTTCGTCCACGGTCAGCGGACGATTTAGCTTTGGCGGCGGCATGATTTCATCGGGATCTTTCTCGTGGATCCGCATGAAAAGCTCGCTAGCTTTTGGGTTCCCCGGAATGATGGCCTGTTTGCCGCTTTCCAGCTTCGCTGTCGCACCTTCAAAAGTATCTAGCCTCAATCCCGCCTCGCGAGTTGCGCTGTCTGGTCCGTGACAGGCGAAACATCGATCCGAAAGAATCGGCCGCACCTCACGATTGTAATCCACCGCCCCATGGAGCAGCGGCGTTAAGAGCATTAAACTGTAAGCGAAAGCACGGGGTGTCATGAGCAGAAACGATTCCTATACATGGATGATGACAACTACGTGATGCCTGTCTCAATTTATACAACAAATTTGATTTTTAAACACGAATTTTGAAATGAGCATCATACCTATTTTCTTTGAAAAAAGGTAAGTTTACACTAAATTCTGGTTACAGAGATCACCTTACTTGCATCTGGTTCGGACGCACTTTTTGCGAGGTAAATGGGATCAGTTGAAAATCCACATCTTGCCTTTTTCATGATCAGCAAAGACTTTGTCGCTTTGCATGTAGGAATCTGGAGGATTTGGAAGTGAACTATCATCCAAGCGAGGAAGGGCTGCGCCGATGGTGGAGTCCCATGGCTGTGAAGTCGCCACGTTCACTGGGGTTCCAACCCGAGTCATATCAAACACCTTGCGAGCTGTATTGAGAGGTAAGCGGACACAACCATGAGTGGATGGATATGGTTTCACAAATCCCCAGTGCATTCCATAGGCTGCGCTGTGAAAAGACATCCAGTAAGTCATTGGATAACCCGCGCCGGGATTTCCTTGGCGGCGACGATGGCGGGTTTTTGAAGTAATTCTATGATTCCCTTTCGGAGTCGGGCTCGCGCTGGTTCCAACGCCTATGGGTGAAGCTAGAAGAACTTCGTTTCCTTCCGTAACATAGAGCTTACCTGCACCCGTGCTGATATGAACCTTCACAGCGGAATGATTGTTAGGCTTCTTGACTGGCGGATCAAATGCGAATGAACTGGAACGTGAGGACATGCCGCAGGAACTCAGTAAAATAACCGTAGCGCCAGCCACAATGATAGAGACGGAACGAAGAGTTTGTTTCATAATGAATGGATGTTAGAAATTTAGTTTAAACTTTGCACAGAAAATACGTGAAGGATCGATCTATGGAAGAAGAAAATGAAGAGTGAGTGAGGGCAACATCAACAACGTATACTCCTATCTTTCGTAATTCACTTATTAAACCCCTTGTGGTTCATAAATTCCCAGATTCGCCCCATCCAGGAGTGACTACCCGTCCCCGGTGCAGCCATATTCTGAAAACAATGCCCGCGTCCGACCAGCGTGTGGAGATCAGACTGGATGCCCATGCGGTGGAGTTGCTCCCAGCATTTCACTGAACCCATCGCCGTATGCACATCCGTATCGCCGTGGATAAACAGCAAGGGACAGCTCGCGGGGTCGAACGAGAACTCGGGGACGAGCTTTGCATCGTCGTCATTACCGCCCTTATCGCCACCCTTGGTGAGCATATAGGCTGGATAGATCGCAACCGCCCACTGCACTTTACATGACAGTTTATCGAGATCGTCGATAGGCGCATAAGATGGTTGTTGCGAACTGGTTGCACCCATGATCGTCAAGTGGCCGCCGGCCGAGGAACCCATGATGCCAATGCGGTCGGGATCGAGCCCTTTCGCCGCCGCCTGACTACGAACAATACGGATGGCACGTTGCAGATCCTGCCACGCCGTCATGTGCGGTGCCAATCCCTCTGGTCGTGGCGTGCGGTATTTCATTGTCACAACAGCCATGCCCTTTTCATTCAGATATCGCCGCGTGGGCGCGACTTCGAATCCACCCGGTTTATTGCTGCTGTATCCGCCGCCCGAATAGATGATCTGGATTGCCTTTGTCTTTAGTTCCTTCGGCATGTGCCACTCGAGATAAGGCTCGCATTGCTTCGCCTGCACATCCGGCATCTTGCCCTCCGGCCAGATCGATTCCTTGATATATTCACCACGCGCATCGTCATTTGGATAACGAGCCATTAAACTCTCTTCCGCGCCAAGGCGTCCGTCAAAATTCATCTGACGAAAAAATTCAGCAACACGGTCAAGCCAGTGGTCATAGGCAGTGCCCTGCTCGCCCTTGCTCGGATCACCCATGAAACCATGAGGACGATCGGCAAAAAGATGGATTTCGGCCGGGATATTCATCCTGCGCAACTGCCGGTAAATCTGTGTGGAGCCGCTTGGCGAGTAGGCATCCTTTCCACCATGGAAAAGCGCCATCGGACAGGTCTTGACATCAAACTTGAAAACATCCGTGAGCTTGACATCGCTCGCATCGCCTTCGCGCGTGTTGGGACCCGTAAGCCCATCCGTTAGTGCGTAGGCAGTATAAATAGGCACTGCCAAATTGATGTGGCATGGAAGTTGATCGAGTTCATCGACCGCAACGTATGCCGGCGTGAGCGCGCTAGTACCTAACAGAACTGTCAGATGCGCTCCCGCGGAAAATCCGAATGCGCCGATCTTCTCTGGATCAAACCCGCGCTTCTTTGCCTCGCTGCGGACGAGTCGAACGGCGCGTTGACCATCTTCCCAAGCACTCTGATAGATCGGAAGCCCTTGTGGACGTGGCGTACGGTAGGTGAGATTCACGCAAACAAATCCGAGCTCAGTGAGTTTTTGTGCGACCCGATCGATCCATTCCCCATCACAGCAATTTTGATATCCACCTCCGGAAATGAGCACCATGCATGCGCCGTTTTTATCCTCAGGAGCTTCATACCAGTCGAGATGTGGCATTGAATGTTCCGCAGGTTTGAATCCCGGTGCCTTCGCCTCTCGTGTGGTTGCCGCAATCTGTTGCGGCTGGAAATTCGGAATCTTCCCCTCCGGCCACAGCGCGACCCGCTCCGCGGCGTGCGACAAAGCGGTAATTCCTATCAAGACACATACAATTAATCCCTTATACATTTTAGCTATCTTTTAATTTATTGTTAATCTTGGTGTCGGCTGATGTTTCAAACTAGAAATTTGCTTTTTCACCCAGTGAGGAGAATACACTGATGGGACGGCCTGGGAAGAGGAAAGGAGGTTGCGCCTTAAGATCAAACACTTCAGAATTTCATGAACAGAGTCATTGTATGCCAGGCAGGAATGGCAGTCTATTTATGCTGTATTGAAAAATCCCCAGCGGCGAAGCCGTAACAATGGAACCATGGAAAAATATTCACGCCGCGATACCCTCAAGACGTTGGCAGCCTATGCCAGCATTCAAATTGTTCCGGGATCTGTGCTGGGGCTGCGAGGACAAACCGCTCCTTCCAATCAATTGACCCGGGCAATCATCGGCTGTGGCGGCATTTCCGCAGAACACCTGCGTATGCCGGGAAAATTGCTCGCGCTCTGTGATGTGGATCAAACGCATTTAGCCCAACGTATGCAGCAATCAGATGCGGAGAAAAATGACATCAAGGGCTATGCCGATTTCCGCGAGCTGCTGACGCGCAAGGATATCGACATCATCCACATCGCCACGCCTCCGCACTGGCATGCGCTGATGGCGATCGAAGCCGCAAAAGCAGGCAAAGACATTTGGTGCGAGAAACCCATGAGCCGCACGATCGGCGAGGGCTTGGCCATGGTCGAGGCGGTAGAAAAATACAAACGAGTTTTCCGGCTAAATACATGGTTTCGCTTTAAGGACAATTTTTATGGCATGGGCGTGCCCGTTAAGCAGCTGAAAAAAGCTGTGATGAATGATCTGTTAGGCTGGCCGCTTAAAGTCACTGTTTCACGCACGACCGGCTTCGATTGGAAATTCGGCTGGGTTGGTAAAAAAAATCTACCGACCGAAGAAGTACCTCCTCAATTGAATTACGACATGTGGCTCGGACCAGCGCCGATGAAACCCTATAACAAACATCGCACCCATGGAACCTTTCGCGGCTACTGGGACTATGATGGTGGCGGGCTAGGAGATATGGGACAGCACTATCTCGATCCAGTGCAATACATTCTCAACAAAGACGACCAAGCACCCATCTCTGTCGAGATCGATGCAGACCCACAGGACGCCGATGCGGTCGGCACCTGGCGGCGGATCGAATTCACCTATGCGGATGGATGTAAAATCATTCTCGATGGAGAAAATAAAGACGTCGATGCGGCTTACATCGAGGGACCGAAGGGCAAGATATATAAAAATTTCCGCAGCGATATTCCCGACTTTGAAAAGAAAATCGCAAGTTTACCCGACCCACCAGAGCAGATTGTCGACTTCCATGAATCCGTACACACCCGCAAAAAATTCGCCCTCAACGAGCAAAATGGCTTTTGGTCCTGCACCCTGGTCAACATGGGCGTGATGGCACATCGCATCAACAAAAGTCTGAAGTTTGATCAGAAAACGATGATGTTTGATCTCCCCGAAGCAAATGCCTTGGTTAACCCTCGGATGCGAGCTCCATGGAAAATCGAGGTATGAAAAGGATCTGAAATCAATTCTATATCTGTAAGATTATTTATCGTATCCATTCCTTGCGGAGTTTCTACTGCGTTATCCGTATACACACGAAGTGACATGCGAATAAAGCGATTTGCAAACTCTCCAATACAGAAATACGAAAAAATCTTTCACTAGAATTAATTATGTCCAAGACCGAAATACGCCATTTTTTTATTTTCGCATTTATCGTCGTTTTCTGCGTGAGTAGCGTTCAGTCATTCGCCGCTGAAACTCACGCAAACTCAGTTAAAGTGATTTTGGTCGGCGATATCATGATTGCGCATGACGAGGAGACCGGCAAACTTATCGAGCGCGGCATCGATCCGTTTGAGCCGTTCTCCAGACATTTTCAAGCGGCAGACTTGACGATTGGCAATCTCGAGTGCGTTGTGGCTAACAGCGGCAAAGAAGTTCGTAAACCTTACAACTTTCGGGCGCATCCTCGCGTAATTCCACTACTCAAAAAACATTTCCACGCTCTCTCGATCGCAAACAATCACTCTGGCGATTTTGGACCCGAGGCATTCGCTGAACAATGCGATCTGTTTGACAAAGCCAACATCCCCTACTTCGGCGGCGGGCGTGATTTAAAAGCCGCGCACACGCCATTGATAATCGAAAAACATGGTGTACGCATCGCGCTACTCGGTTACTGCGAAGTCTTTCTCCGCTCGTTTGCGGCTGGCGAAAATCGTGCGGGTTGCGCATGGAGCGAGGACGACGAGCGTGTCCTTGCCGATATTCGAGCGGCTCGCGAAACTCACAAAGCGGACATTGTCATACCTTACATGCACTGGGGAGACGAACATGATCCGGCCACTGACCGACAAAAAAAGCTCGCCCGAAAAATGATCGACGCCGGAGCGACCTGCGTTGTCGGAGGTCATCCGCATGTCGTCCAAGAAACTGAAATCTACAAGGGAAAACCCATCATCTACAGCGTTGGCAATTTTGTTTTTAACGGTTTTGAAACTCCAGAAACCAATACAGGTTGGGCGTTACGAATGACTTTGGACAAACTGGGAGTCGTCGAATGGGACACCATCACCGCAAGGTTGGACGGCCGCGGTGTGCCTATCCCAGATCTCAAAGCACTTAGCCCCGTCGGCAAACGAGGCAACGACAAGATTACAATGCAAACTCCGAAAGAGACCGAAAAACGAATGAATGAATGAATGCTAGGAATTTGCTTTTTCACCTATCGCGGAGAATACACTGGGGAGCCGGGCTAGGAAGGAGAAAAGGGGGTTGTCACGACAACCGCACGATCGCCTCCCGCTGCGTCAAAGAGAACCTCCTCGATCGTCACATCAAGCCGCTGTTTTTGTAAGCCAAACTTACACCAACAGCTTTCGCAGTGTCGCCGTGATTTCCGCTCGACCCAAAACGCCTGCCGCCACCGCAATTGTTAGATTTTCCCAGTCTTCACTATCTGGCGCAGGATTGTAGCCGTTAAGTTCGAGAAACACCAAACACGAACCCAGTGCGACTCGTTTATTGCCATCGATGAACGGATGATTGCTGCAAAGATAAAATAGATATGCGGCAGCAACTTCGACCGTATCGGAAAAGGTTGAATACCCTCCAAAGGTCGCTTGTGGCGCACTCGTCGCCGAAAGCAATAACGCATCATCGCGCAGACCATCGGATCCGCCATACAAACGGATCGCCGCAGAATGAATTTGCATCACCTGATCCGCAGTGAGGTGTATGCATTTATTTGGATCTGTGATCATGCCAAATGTTTCATGGTTTGTGCGTAACGCTTCATCACATCTTCAACCTTCGCACTGAACTCTTCCGGAGCTAACTCCGGCTTCATAGGCGTAATCACAATCGTCTTCCCAGCATGCACCTCCACATTCACCTCATCTCCCGGCTTCAAATGCGCCAGTTGCAACAAGGTCGAATCAAAGATAATCCCGTGAGAATTCCCAATTTTCGTAATGGTCTTAATCATGGTTAAACATTGTTTTACAATGAGCCGATTGTCAAACCAAATGCTAGAATGAATGAATCATGAAAAATGCCCGGAATTTGCTTTTTCACCTATCGCGGAGAATACACTGGGGAGCCGATCTGGGAAGGAGGGGAAAGTGGGTTGACCCATACGCCAGCCCCAACCCGTCAAACCAATACCGGACTCATACCACACGCACCGAACATCCCTAACACCTGCCTAACTGAAAACACGAAAAGAGCAGACTTTTCTCTCATGCGCTTTGTAATAAACCGAAACTCTCATTTCAAACAAAAGACAGGGTGGAATCAATCAGCGGCGAAACCTCGGATCTGGTGGAGACGGCGGTAGCTGGCAGGGGCAATGCCGAATCGGCGCTTGAAGCTACGGGACAAGTGAAAAGGGCAGTTAAAACCGGATTGTTCTGCCACCTCCTCAACCGTGCGCCCGGTGCCGCTGAGCAGGCGTGCAGCCCGTTGAAGTTTGGTTTCAATCAGCCACCCCTTTGGCGTTTGACCGGTATGTGCCTTATACAAACGTGAGAAGTAATCGGCATTCAGGCCGCAAGCGTCTGCCCAGGTGGAGATGGTAATATTCTGATTGAGCCGCTGCTTTATCCAATCCTGCGCCGCGAGCACTACGTGAACCGTCGCCGGGCTGTATTCCGCTGGACCAACACCGGGCCGAAGTGCTTCCTGCAACTCCGCCAGCCAGCGAAATACCGCAGCAGTCACATGCAACTCGCGCCATTCGCTCTGTGAATCCAGTGCTTCGAGTGTTTCATGAAAACGGCGTTCATAACCCTCCCTATCCTTCAATCTGTAGTAGCGTTGGTAGGTCAGCCGCATGAGTTCGTTGGTTGCCCCGCCGCGATCAAACGAGAGGCAGGCCGACATGCTCATTTGCGGAAGGGATGACTCTTGGGTAAAAGAAAACACATCCGCTCCGCGCAAGACGACCAATTCGCCGGGGAGCATCGGCTGACTCACCCCGTTGATCTCCACCCTGCACCGTCCCTGCTCCAGATAAAAGAAGCAGATGAGATCCGAAGCGAGGTATGAGGGTGGGATAGACCATTCCGGATCACCCCCCCAGCGGCCGAACCATTTGACTTTGAGGCCGAGGGAGGTTTCGAAGCGGGGATTCCAGTTATGATGATACGGCAGGCCAGTCATGAAGCGCTTTAAATGCTAGGAATTTGCTTTTTCACCTAGCGCGGAGAATACACTCGAGAGCCGGTCTGGGAAGGGGAAAAGGGGGTTGATTGTTGGCTTTGCTTTTGGGGCTGTATTGCACTCCTCTTGATTACCATGGGCGGTGGTCTCCAGCGGAAGGGTGATTTGTCGATAAACGTGAAAAAGGAATGCTCTCATTTGCTTATATTGTTTTCCAAAGGGCCATTTACGGATGAGCGGGCGTCACTTGGAAAGCGGGGATCACGGTCGGGTTTTCCTGTTGAGCCCCCAACTCCGGTCGCCGCGGTGAGCTTCCGCCCGCAGCCGGCTCCAGCTCCAGTACAACTGCCGTAGCTTGTGGCATGTCATAGAGTAGTTCGTCGCCGTATCGGTAAATGCCCAGAACGACACCGTTGCGCGGATAGACCTCCTTCACCCGATAGAGCGCGGTGGGAGTCTCGTCCAAGCCCAGCCAGCGGTTGATCGGGATCGAGGCGCGCGCCGGCTGCTTACCAACGCCAAAGAGGAACAGGAAGCCGCGGTCCTTGATCATGTGCGCGCTGCCGTCGATCGCGGCCTCACCCGGGCAGTCGAACAAATCGCGCTTCACCTTCAGGTAAGCATAATTCTCAGTCGCCCAAGCTCGCCACCTCTTGAGGAATTCGCGATTTTCGGCATGGGCCAATTCCTTGAACCCAGGCCCGATCTGGCAATAGGAAGACATGCTGAGCGTGGAGATGACATTATATTGGAACTGCGCGGGTGTCTCCCCGAAGACGGCGCAGTAGTTCTTGTAGACTGGACGGAACCGGTCGTTCTGGTTGTGCCAGGCCTGGTATCGATTCATGTCCGCACCGTTGGTTTCGTAGTAGTTATCGGCCGAGTTCAGATAGCGCAAGGCCCAGGGCTCACCGCGCTTGAGCCCGTAATAGGCCTCCAGGCAGAGCCGCGGATGTTTCTCGCGGATCGCCTTCAGGAATGCCTGGATGTTCTTCCACTCCTTGTACAGGTTGTCGCCCGGCAGATGCCCGTGGTTCTTGGCATAGCACTGGTCAAGACCGCAACCCAGGGGCCCAGGCCGATACTGCGCCACCTCGAAATAGCTCAGCCAACGCCCGTCCCACCCCCACCAGCGCGGCTGGTATTTCTCGAACACCGCTTCGTGGACCGCCAGCGCGTGCTTCATGTAGTCGTCGCTGGCTGGACACGATACCCCGCGACCGAAGAGGTATTGGCTGGGATTGCCCTTCTCATCACGAGAAAACCACTCCGGCCTGGCCTCGAAGAGGAGGCCGGGCACGGCGAAGCTGTTGACATGGACCCCGATTTTCTTGCCGTAATCAATCAAGCTTTCCATCGCTGGCGGCGCGATGAACTCGGACGTGTACTCGCCGGGCTTGGTGGCATCTGCCTTCACCTCCGAGGGCGCGTGCCACGTTGCAGGAGCTTTGTTCTCCTTGCCCTCCCCGGCCACCTTGGCCACCCCCGCATCCGCTGGAAACCCGAGCGGATCCATGTGCATCTTGTAGAGATATGGTTCCAAGCTGGGATGATTCCCCCGGCCATACCAAGTCTGGTAAGTCATGACATCATAGATGCCGGCTGCTTTCAGGGTGTCGAGGATCCCTGGTTGCGGATTGGTTAATCCCGCCCACCAGCCGTTCTGCCAGACCCAGTAGCCGTCCTCGGGGAGTTGCAAATCATCGGGCTGGATCCGCCGCATAAAGGCCTGCATGGCCCAGACCTCGCCCCAGTCGAGCACCTCGGGCAGAACATCCGTCACTTCGGCCGGAATCTTGCCGTTCTTGAAGTGCTGCCCCAGTCCGGTATTCCCCCAGGAGAGCAACGGCGAGCGGCCGCGTCCGGGATACGGCCCTTGCGAGTGGCGCTGGATGCCTTCTTTTCGATAGACGCCTAGGAAGTATTTCTCGCTGACATTCACCTCGCCGGCCGCCGCCTGATAGTTCGGCTGGTAGCCGAGCCGGAACCCCTCCTTGCCGTTCTGCTTGAGCTCCCAGTATGGATACTCCAGCCCGGCAAAGCAGCCACCCTTCTCCGCGCGCAGGAAGAGATTGATCGGGCAATGCCAGATCGTCTGGTCGTCGTGGAAATGGATCTCGTTGAAGGCCGTGGTTGAAGCGTCTTCCAGCATAACGGACTTGAGGAAGTACGGTTTGCCGTCCGTGGCTTTGGTTTCCAGCCACTTCTCTACGAACCGGTCCTCCGCGCCGAGGGTGTAATGGAGTTTCAAGTCCAAGCCGCCGTCGGCAAAGCGCAGCACCGCTTCGCTCCCCTTAATGTCGGCGCTTAGCGCCTTGACGGAACGGACGGTGCCCGTCGCGGTCGTCACTTCGAATCCGATTCCGGCATATGCATAGGTGCTGTTCAACTCCTTGTCATGGATTGAGCGCACAGCGCCACTCTGCCGGTCGATCTCGACCGCCACGAAGCGGTTTTCCAGTATCAGCTGTTTATCTCCTTGCGCCTGCGCCCTTGATAGCAGCAGGGCTGCCGCGAGTCCGATGGATGATAGAGCAAAGGCTCTGCGGGTTGGGGGGATGTGTTTCATGGTTATATGTGAGTGCTAGGAATTTGCTTTTTCACCTAGCGAGTAGAATACACTGGTGAGCCTGTCAGTGAAGGGGAAAAGGGGGTTGGCAGCCGGTGCCTGTCCGCGAGCGGGGTGTGCCACGAATCACAATTCATACTGGGGAATCTTCATCCACTCGCCACCTTTGAGTGCTGACTTGTGGGCGATCACTCCGCCCAAAGTCATATTCAGGGCATCCCCCACATGCACGATGGGCGTCTTATCGAGCAGTATCGATTCGATGAAATTGTTCGTCAGGTGTCCATGAGTGCCGCCATGGCCGCCGCCTTGGACGCCCGGTGGCAGGGGTGGACGATCTCCCTTGATCGCATTGTTATGGGGTCTCTCCCCGTAGACGCGGCCTTGTTCCCCGTGGGCATTCTTCATATCCCAGCTGCCACCGATCCGAGAGATCCCGCCTTCGCTGGTCTTGAACATTGCGATTTCCGTGCCGAAGGGATTCTTGTATTGGTTGTCGCCACCATTGTATTCGGGATAGAGACTCGGAGTGCCCAACGCGGACACCTCTGTGAAGCGACCGCCGGTGATTGAAACATAGTAGGCAGCCGCATGGGTGGGATACCACATCGGCGGAAGGGCCTTACGCCAGCCGTCGCGGTCAATCTTACCGTTCTTGGGATTGTAGCCGGAAAGCCCGTTGGGGCCGAAGTCATGCCAATATTCTCCCTCTGAGTAGATGATTTTCCCCAAGGCACCTGCCTGGAATTGCATTCTTTTGGCGTAGAGATCCGCATGAAACGTCGATGTTTCGTTCATCATGTATTTCATGCCGCTCTTTTTGACGGCATTGAACAATTTCTCCGCTTCATCCTCGGCCTGAAACCCGAACACCGCGGGAACCGCGGAGCACACATGCTTGCCGTGCTCTAGCGCCATGATGGCTAGTCGTGCATGGCTCGGCGCATCGGTGGCTATGTAGATGGCCTCGATATTCTTGTCCTTGATCATTTCTTCGCAGGACGGGTAGGTCTTCTTCGCGCCCACCGCCTTGGCCAGAACGGCACAGCGCCCAGGATCGAGATCGGTGGCCGCCACCACTTCAACATTGGGGTGGTTCTGATAAAAGAAGGCCGCGCCAAATTGGCAAAGGCCGTATCCGGCGATCCCCACCCTGACCTTGCGATCAGACACCGGCTGCCAGCCTTTCGCCGCATTCGGATCATCCTGTCCTTTCTCGAAGCCTGGAATGACGTTCCCATCCGCATCCTTCGGCGCCGCGCCCGCGCTCCCAGCCAATCCGCCCATTCCGAGCATGGCTCCCAGACCTCCCATTCCGTGCAGGAATCCCCGCCGCGACAGGCCGTTCTGTTTCAAGTTCTCGATCAGGTTGTTGTTTTCGTTGCTTGGTTCTTCGTTATTCATGAGTTGCTCTTGTAAAAATTTGCTCTTTTGCACCTGGTGTTTGGTGTTTTGTTACCGAGAGCGCAGAGTCTGTCTGGATAATCAGCTTTTCCAACTTGTAGACCAAGACTCCGCAGATGAAAATGTAACACAAAGGTATAATTCATGTATAAATCCGACTTTCTACCGGCCGGTAGGTCAAATTCCCAAGAGAAGAATCACAAGGGATCCGTCTAGCCCTGAAGTGTCCACGGCGGACGCATGGGCGGGTCTATGAGCTTGTTAGCATCGGGATCATCGGGAAACCGTTCGCGGGTGCCGTCCCATTTCAGCGGACGGCCCACGGCGATCGCGATGTTCGCCAAGTGGCAAAGAGTGGTGGAAAGGTGGGCGGACCCGATCGGCGCGGAGGGTTCCCGGCCGAATCGGATGGCATCGAGGAAATCGAGGTAGTGATCGGAATACCACGCTTCGGGAATGGGCTCGGGGCGCTGCTTGAGGAGGGTTTTGTTCTCGGCGTCGATGCTGCTGCGATCCGCGCAGACCCAGCCTTCCTCGCCATGGACTAGCACACTCTTTTGTCCCGGCGCTTCGTTCGGCGTCGCGAAGATCAGTTTTTTTCCGTCCGCATAGGTGAACTCGGCGCGCCACTTGATGCAAGTGTTGTAAATGCCCTCCCTCGGAAATTCACCGGTCGCCTCGACCGAGACGGGTGCCTCACCGTCCTTGCCGAGTGCCCACTGGGCGCTATCGACATGGTGGGAACCCCAGCCGGTGATCCAGCCGCCGGAGTAATCCCGCATGTGATACCAGCCGACGCCACCCGCGCCGTTGTCGCGCCCCACGGTATAGGGCGTGAGCGGGGCGGGACCGAGCCAGAAGCCGTAGTCGAGCCCGGCGGGAGGCTCGGCCAAGGTGGGATCGCCCCCTTGCAGGCCGTAGGGCGAGGTGGCGATGGCATGGGTGAGCCTACCGAGGTGGCCGGATTGCGCGTGCCACGCGGTGCGCTGGAAAAAACGCATCGAGCGTTGCTGGGTGCCGTTCTGGAGGATGATGCCGTGGCGGCTCACGGCATCGGCGATGGCACGGCCTTGGGTGATGGAGTAAGCGACCGGTTTTTCCAGATAGACGTGTTTCCCCGCGCGGATGGCAGCGAGAGCCAGCAACGCGTGCCAATGATCCGGCGTGGCGATGGATACTGCATCGATATCTTTGCGCGCAATAAGCTCGCGGAAGTCCTGATAGGCCGTGCAGGAGCCCTTACCCTGGATCGCGTCGGCCGCTTCCCGCGCCGTGGCAGCACGTCCGCGATGCACGTCGCACACGGCGACAAGCTGCGACTGGGGGTTCTTGGACCATTGGTTCACATGGTAGCGGCCGTGGCCGCCGACGCCGATCACCGCAAGCTGGATCTTTTCGTTGGCAGGCAGGGCGCCCCCGCCCGGCAGAAGATTCGGTGCCGTCGGGGAGGCTCCGGCCCATCCATCCAAACCGAGGGACGCCCCAGCGCCACTTAGTCCTTGCAGGAATCCGCGACGGGACATCGCAGCCCCTATCCTGTGTCCAGCAAGGTTAGGACTTTCGCGGTGGTTCGATCTGTCAATCTTGAAACCCATCGGCATACAGTAGAAGATGATGGTGCGGATGACGACGGGTCGTCAATGGAGTTACGGAGTCCATTTCATGAAAAAATCCGACTATTGTTTTTTGGGGTCTGTCCCCGTTATTTAAGATTCTCTCTACTTCCTTTTAACTTTTTATTCAGTCCCTTGTTATGCTACATCACCATCGATGATTTGAGTCCGCAGCGGGTATACGAGTGTCTGCTCCAGTGGTGCAAGGAAGGCAAATTTACCGGCGGACTCGGATTTTATCCTGAGCCGATCTGGGAAGGGGGGAAAAGGGAGTTGTCTCCGCAGGCGTGATCGAATCTTGGTGTGATAGGGTTAGCGGATAAGTTCGGCGTATATCAAAATTTGCGTATGCTTCAAAAAGGCTGCGCAGCGTCTTTCGCTATCGCACGCGGTAAAGGGAATAGCGATACGGCTCAGCCAAATTTGTGATCTTCAACTCGTTTCCATCTGCCGACAGTTGCAATTTTTTGCGCTCGGTCCACTGCTCGCCTTCACCGTTACTGATGACAAGAATAGTGATTTCGTTTTCTCCTCCGATTTGAACAGATTGCACCTCAGAGAGAGATTCGTGCGCTTGCCACGTCGTGGCACTGATCACGCTCGGTTGCTCGGCGTCTTCCGAATGCTTACCGCTCGGGTTTGTGGTCCATATGCCGTGGAACTTGGCTGGTATCGTCTTCTTATCAAGTTGCGCAACCGTGGCCCCTCTTGGGGTGGCGGAAAAATCTGGAGCGACACAAGAGGCAAAAAGAACCCCCGCTAGGCATGCAAAGTATGTTTTCATAGTATCTATGTGATGCGGTTTTTTAGAAAATATCTTTTATAGCTAAGAATTTGCTTTTTTAGCTGGGGCCGAGGATACCCTGGCGAGTTGGTCTGGAAAGAGCAAAATTCGCGTATGAGTCAACGCTGCTAACTCAACCCAACATCACCTTCATCTCGAACAAATCCGTCCGCCTATCCATCAGAGGAGTGACTGAACCCGCAGCACGAGAGCGATGCAGTGCGGCCATATCCAGATCCGCAACAATCATCATTTCAACATTCGGATCGGCCTCGGCTTGGATGCCGTCGCGGGCGAATTCGAAGTCGCAGGGCGTGTAAACAGCTGCTTGTCCGTAATGGATGTTCATCGCCGGAACATCGGGAAGATTTCCGACCACTCCGGCAGCAACCACATAAATCTGGTTTTCAATCGCTCTTGCCGCGGCGCATTTGGTGACCCGCAAATATCCCTGACGATTATCGGTGCAATAAGGCACAAACAAAATCTCAATTCCCTGATCTGCTAGATAACGCGCCGCTTCGGGAAACTCGACATCGTAACAAATCAGAATCCCTATCTTCGCTTTCGGTGTTTCGATAATATGAAGTTGATTTCCACCAGAAATTCCCCAACACGATTTTTCCCATGGGGTGATGTGCAATTTTGGCTGAGAAACCAGCGAGCCATCTGGAAAAAAGAACATCGATTCGTTTTGCAAACGTCCGTCATCTTTAAGCACAGGATGTGAACCAGCGATGATGTGGGTGTTAAACTCACGCGCGAGCGAAGACATAAGTTCACGAAACTTTGGCGTCAACTCGGCGATTTTGCGTATTCCCTCTACCGCAGGAAGTGGTTCCATCGAGGAAAGCAGTTGCACAGAAAAGAACTCGGGGAACAACACATAGTCCACCGCGTAATCCTTGCCCGCCGTCTCGACAAAATATCTCACCTTCGCCGCAAAATCATCGAAGTCCGCGATTTTTCGCATCTGATACTGCACACAGGCGACCCTTACTTTTTTGTCATCACTCATTGCGTTCTTGGTAGATTAATTATGAACGGGAAAATAAACCGCAGACGGAAGCGTAGCGCACATGGACGAACTGACGACCAGAAAAATGGGGAACAGAAAAATGAAGAAATATAACCACGGAATGCACGGAATGGGCGCTTCCGCACTTTGCTGTCGGATTTTATTTTCATATTTCATTCCGTGTATTCCGTGGTTAAGACCATATCAACCCCAGCCATTGCTCTGATTTTTCGTGTTATTTGTGCCTTTCGTGGTTAACAAAATTGGATTTCAGGTTAATTACATCTAAACGGGGGTATCTCTAGCTTCATCGCCGACTCAGGAAGATTTTCCTACCGCAAGCATCGCGTGGTATTTCTTGCGATCTTTGTTGAATTTCTTCAAGCAGGGCTTGCAGCAAAACTCGAACACTTGTCCCTCGTAAACCGTGGAAACCCGCTCATCCATCGAGTCCAAATCCTCACCACTGACCAAACACGTTTTCAGTGGATACGGAGTTGGCTTTGCAGGTTTTGTCGGCGCTTCAGCGACGCTGGAGTTTTTCCATGCGGGATCCACTTCAACGGTTTTCTTCAATGGAAAACAGGCAGAAAGCATTACAGCCGTTAGAAATAAGATTGATGTTTTCATTGGATTTTCTTCAAGTAACGTTGTGGATCTTTTTCAAATTTTGCGACGCAGGGTTTGCAGCAAAATTTCACTTCCTGATCACCATAAACTTTGGTTACAGGAGCTCCCATTGAACCGAGTTTATTGTCGGTTAGAATACAGGTATCCGAGGTATAAGGTTTCACATTCGAGCCACCGGTAGTGCAGGATGCGAGAACCGCAGCGGATAACAAGGTCAGTATTTTTTTCATAGTTTTGTTTTTTTATTGTTAGAAGCGAAAGCCAATGCCTCCGCCGAAGCCAAAGTCCGAGTGATACTCGGTGATAAGGGAAAATTGTTTGGTTAAAGTCGCTTCCAGACCGACGCGCCAATCCCATTTCGTGCCCGTGTCGAACTCAACTTCCGAAAAACCGGAAACACGGTCCGTAAGCTGCAAGCGCTTGCTCAGAGCCGCGCGCAGATCACCTTCCGAATCGCCCTGTAATGAGCTTTGAATCAGATAAGGCAGGCGATACTGCAAACCCGCGAAAACTCTGTCCTCAGAGCCGTCGAAATCGGTGAATCTCCATCCAAGAGCGGTAGACAGGTTCGGATTGAAATAGCGTTCCCAGGCGAGATCGACTTCGTATTCGCTTTCATCCGAGTAACCCGTGCGCCATTCCGCAACCCAATCATTTTTGGAATTACGCAGACTCAGCCGTCCCTCGCTGAGGTGGCTTTGCACGTTACCCTCCATGAAAAGATACATCATATCGTGATCATGCCCACCCGCGTGAGGCATGCGTCCGATCTGCCGTGGATCGACCGCTCCCGTGGCCGCATTCGGATTGCCGGGCAAACAGCAGAGTTTATTACAAATGATGTTGGTGCCTTCCTTCAATTTTCCCGGTGGCTCCCAGTCGTCACCTTGATATGAAAAGATCCGAGTCATACCCGCATGCATGTGGTAGAGAAGATGGCAGTGAAACAACCAATCCCCTTTTTCATTCGCTTCGAACTCAATCGTGCGCTTGGTCATCGGTGGCAAATCGATGGTGTGTTTCAGTGGTGAATATTTCCCCTGCCCCATCAGCACTCTGAAGAAATGACCATGCAAATGAAGCGGATGATGCATCATGGTGTCGTTGAAAAATTCAATCCGTATCACTTCGCCTCTCTTGATCGGGATCACGCCTTCTTCGGCAAAGGTTTTGCCGTTGAACGACCAAACATAACGCGCCATGTCGCCAGTGGCACGCAGGGTGATGGTGCGACGAGGGAGTTTCGAGGGCAACTCCGTCGAACTCAACGCACGCAAGCGAGCATATGGCGCAAGCGGGCGTTCTGGTTCCATCGCAAGCGCTTCGGCATCGCTCATATGTAACGATTTGCCCTCACCCATCATGCTCATCTGATCGATCGCTGCCATCATATGAGCATCCATGTTGTAAGGATTCGGCTTTGGCACCTCGGGCGCCCGGTTTTCATTCCCCTCACCCAACCAGATCGACGCATGCCCCGATCCATCCTGCGAGGTCGCGCGGATTTCCCACTTTCCCGTTAGAGGAATTTTAACAGTCACATCATAGGTTTCCGCCATCCCAACAAGCAAACGTTTCACATGGATCGGCTGCACCGCAGGCCCGTCGGCTGCGACGATGCGCAGCGGGCCAGTCGATGATTGGAGATAAAAATAGGTCGATGCACCAGCATTGATAAAACGTAATCTAACTGTTTCTCCCGGCTTACCCGGAAGATGAATCGAACGTCTACCGTTTGCTAAAAACGCATTATAAGCGACATCAGAAATATCCATCGCCGGCATGCGCGAGCGTTCGCGTAAGAAAAAATCTTTGATTGCGCCCGCCTTTGCCGCACCTAACAGACTTTGCGAGCTGCCTTTTTTGAACTGATACCACTCCGTGCCACGCTTGAGAGAACGCATGACTTCCTCGCCGCTTTCAAGTGTCCAATCTGACAAAACCACAACGTGATCTTGATCCGTCTTAATGGCTTCGCCGCCTTTTGGTTCGATCACTATCGAACCGTAAACGCCGACCTGTTCCTGCAAGCCTGTGTGGCTGTGATACCAATATGTGCCGGAATGCGTGATGGGAAATTCAAAGGTATGCGTCGTTCCGTGTTGGATAGGTGGAGTGGTCACGTATGGAACTCCGTCTTGTGCGTTGGGCAACAACAGACCGTGCCAATGGATCGAGGTGTCCTCTTTTTTTAAATGGTTGTGAACCCGGATCCGTGCGGTATCGCCTACCCGAAACCGTATCGTCGGACCGGGAATTCCGCCGTTGATCGTCAGCGCGCGCACAGGTTTGAGATCTCCGGGTGTCCATTTTTGCTCGGCGATGGTCAAATCATACTCCACCAGCCGGGCATGTAGCTGAGGAAGGGTCAGGAGAAATAGGAAAAAAAACGTTTTCATGACAGGAAAGATTCTAAGGTATAAAATAGGGTTTTTGTGGCTGAAAAGCCGAGAAAAGACTCATCCAAGCGATGGCTCGGAAATCAGTCGTACATAGCGACCTGCCTATTTTATCAGATCAAAAAACATTGGAGCCACGCCCGTCTTCGAGCAGGCGGGCTGGTATCGACCCTAAAATTACGGATCGATTCGACCTCAGCGGTTTCCGGAAATACTTGGAGAGAAATCATTTCATATCCAGGAAACGCTGGAAGCTGGATAGGGTTAATTGAAATCGCTTCTTTGGTTTTCCATTCCGTGGCGGCTTCCATTTTCACACAGCCACAATCGTGCTCTGAATCAGGGTTTTTCTTACCATCGCAGCAGGAAGAGAGGTCAGAAGTCCCCGTATCATTGGAAAAAGCACAGCAGCATGCTGGACTCACGACACAAATCGCGAAGACCACAGCAAAGCAGCGCTGAAATATCTTTTTCATCCAATACCAAGATGGACCAACTAACCACGAGGTCAAGGGGGATTTCCTCTACCGCATACTGGAGACAAGAGAATAGATAGCGGAATCGCAGCGCTGCGGAGATAGCCGGACTGCTTATTATCCGAAATAATAAGGCGAATGAACGCGGATGAACACAGATGAATATTCAGAAAATAAGGCTTAAGGCGTCCTTAATCATCCATTCTGACACAGCCTAGTTTCACAAGAGACTTGGTTATTTATCTTCCCTATCCGTGTCCATCCGCGTTCATTTGCCGGATAAGTCCTGATAATAAGCAATCCGGCCATCTTCGCTACGCTGCGATTGTGGTTCTTTTCTTCATTTCACTGGGCGATCCCACCCTCAGCTTGTGAAATTTTTCACAATCCACTTGAGCCAACCGCGTCAAGCCACCATCTTTCCCGTAAGCCACGCCGCACCATGGAAAGCACCGCAACTGTCCCAACTTACGCCGCCTACGATTCCAAGATCGAAGGTAACATCATCTTCACTCGGGTCGATGCCGCGATCAACTGGATGAGAAAGAACTCTCTCTGGCCGATGCCGATGGGACTTGCTTGCTGCGCAATCGAGCTGATGGCGACCGCTTCTTCCCGTTTCGACATCTCACGCTTCGGCATGGAAGTCATGCGTTTCTCTCCACGCCAGGCCGACGTCATGATCGTCGCTGGCACCGTCACTTACAAAATGGCTCTTGCGGTGAAACGTGTATGGGATCAGATGCCTGAGCCAAAATGGTGTATCGCAATGGGTGCTTGCGCTTCTTCCGGTGGGATGTATCGCTCCTACGCCGTACTGCAAGGCATCGACAATCTCATCCCTGTCGATGTTTACATTTCTGGCTGCCCTCCACGTCCCGAGGCCCTCATTGAAGGCTTGATGAAACTCCAGGAAAAAATCGAATTGGAGCACGCGACCATGGATCAAAAGAAAACGTTTATCGAAGAAAACGTCTGAAAATCCTCCAACCATTTTTCTCACAGAACCCTTTCCTAACATGTCAGCAACCCTCACTAGCCAAGTTGCCTCAAACGATCTGCCTGCCCTGCATAAAGCTATCGGAAAAGGTATCATCTCCGAGCTCGAGTTCCGCGGCGAATACACGCTCAATCTCACGCTCGAAGCACTGCCCAAAGCCTTGGCGATTTGCAAAGAAAAATTAGCTTATGAAATGTTGTTGGACATTTCCTCACTCGATCACTTCGGCGAAGAGCCACGTTTCGAAGTCGTTTATGAGTTAGCTTCGCTCGACGACACCCGCCACCTGCGCCTGAAAGCAAAGGTTTCTGAAGACGAAGCCGTGCCCACCGCTGTCAATCTCTGGGCGGGGGCCGATTGGCATGAGCGCGAAGTCTGGGACATGATGGGCATTCCTTTCAGCAACCATCCGAATCTAAGACGCATCCTGATGTGGGAGGGTTATCCGTTTTTCCCGTTGCGAAAGGATTTCCCGCTTGCAGGTCGCCCTACCGACATGCCGGATGTTGCTTCCACTGGAGTCGCTCCACTAGAAGGCGGCCCCTTCGTCACCGCTCCCGGCGCAGACACCGTCGCCAAACGCGAGCCTCGCGCAAGACATCAGGAGTGAGGCCATAGGAAAACCCACCTATGAGCCAGTCCAAGCGCGGTATTTTTTATCTGATGGTGTTCTTCTCCGGTTTTGCGGGGTTACTCTATCAAATCCTCTGGATGCGACAGTTGGGACTTCTGCTAGGAAATACCTCCTATGCCGCTGCCATCACACTCGGAATTTTTTTCTTGGGATTAGCGACAGGTAGTTGGTTCTGGGGGAACCGCTGTGCACGCTTGCCAAAGCTACTACACACATACGCATGCCTAGAACTTGGCATAGCCGTTTCTGGGATCTTCTTTTTGGCCGTCCTGAATTATTTCCACAGACTCTACCCTACCATCTATCAATCGGTCGGCCCTGGCACGAATCTGCTAATCCTCAAATCCCTACTGACTTTATTGATGGTTTTCCCTCCGTCATTCTTCATGGGCGGAACGATTCCGGTCTTGGGACAATTTCTTATCCGCACTCAAACCAGCTTCGGCAATACCGCAGCAAAAATCTACGGCATCAACACAATCGGCGCTGCCGCCGGAGCCTTCATCACCGGCTTTTTTCTCATCATTCTGTTAGGTTTTAAACTCACCTGCTTTCTCGGGATCTTCATCTCACTCGCCATCGCTTTGGTTTCATTTCTCATTGCGCGCAGGCCTGAAACCGCAGTCGCTGAAGCCGCAGTTGTTGAACCTGAACAAAAATCAAATAGCTCCAAAAAATCAGTATCGAAGAAAAAAGAAGTCGCCGAACCCGTGGTCGAACAAGCCAAAGCCGCCTCTCGATTCGTCATCTACGCCTTCGCCTTCATCTCTGGCTTCAACGTGCTCGCGCTCGAAGTCCTTTGGACACGGATGTTCGCTCAGGTTCATGAAAATTCCGTCTACAGTTTTTCCGCGGTGCTGATTGTCATACTCATATGCCTGGCGCTCGGTGCATTGTTCGCATCATGGTTAGCAAAACGCAGTGCACATCCTATCAAGACCCTATTTTTCCTCATGATATTGAGCGGCATCGGCGTGGCAATCTCACCATTCATCTTTTCCTCCATCACCGATAAGTTGCAGATGATTCCGACAAATGTTTCGTTTGCATATTACGTATGGAATCTTTTCAAAACCGGTTTCGCAACCATCGGACTACCCTGCCTAGTTCTCGGCACGGTATTTCCGTTTTTGATGAAAAGCGAAGAACGTTATGCAGATCAACCCGGCAAAAGCATCGGCGCTCTTTCTGCCATCAACACCATAGGCGCCATTCTCGGCGCAATGATCTGCGGGTTCTTGTTGCTCCAATTCCTAGGAATGTGGCGCTCTGTTCAGATCATTGCAGCGAGCTATTTCATCATCGCCTTGATTATGCCAACTGAGAAAAGCACAACTTTAGGCGCCACAAAAATTCTAACCGCTTTTATCTTTATCGTCTGTCTAACGATTCTTAATCCCAATAATCTTCCAGTCACAGGAACCGTCGACGCCGCCGAACCTGAAACCATCGTCGAAGTATGGGAAGCCAGCGATGGTACGGTTTCGGTCGTGCAAAGCGACACAGCAGGATACTCCATCAAAGTGAATTCAGGCTACAGCTTGGGATCAACCTCCTCCAGAATATCGCAAATTTTACAAACCCGAATCCCACTTCTCATTTATCCAGAAACCGAAAGCATTTTCTACCTCGGCATGGGCACAGGTGCCACAGCCGGTGAAGCATTAAACAAACAAGAATTCAGAAACATCAAAGAAGTCACCGTTTGCGAGTTACTGCCAGATGTGGTCAAAGCTTCGAAAAAATACATGACCGGAAAAGTCGACAATACCGACTACACCAACGGCTTGTTTAGCGATCCCAGAGCAAAAGTCACCGTCGAAGACGGCCGCAATCACCTGATGGCCACAGGCAAAAAGTTCGATATGATCAATGCCGATCTATTCATCCCCTATCATCGCGGCACTGGAAGCCTCTACAGCCTTGAACATTATCAATCGGCTAAAAAACGCCTCAATCCCGACGGTGTTTATGTCCAATGGCTACCTCTCTATCAGATCTCGGAATATGAATTTGGCGTCATCACCAAAACCATGCTCTCCGCCTTCAATCAAGTCACACTATGGCGTCACAACTTCCAGCCAGGTGCGGAAATTGCAGCTCTCATTGGTCACCAGGACAAGTCAAAGCTGCCGACTGATGAGCTTTTCGAAAAAAATATCAGCCGCCAACCCATTTCCGATACAGATGTGAACGCCGTTCAACATTTACACCTACCAAGCCAACGAGACATTCTCTTTTTCTACTGCGGTAACGTAACCGCATCACGGAGCTTGTTTGACAACTATCCTATCAACACCGATGACAAACCCATCATCGAATACAAAACGCCTATTTCGCTGCATCATGTTACAGGCAAGGGAACGCAAAAGTTTGTCGCCAATCAATTTTCAGACTTGGTCGATAAGTTATTAGATAAAACTCCACCTGCATCCGATCCCATACTTGCCGGACAAAATCCACAAAACAAAAACCTCCCTCTCGCCGGCGCAGCTTTTCACAAAGTATATATTTCTCTAGACCCGAACGATCATTCGAAGGCAGACCAACACTGGCAAACCTTCCAAAAAAATTGGATTGAAGGGAATCGCGTGCTCAAAGAGTAACCAAGGAGCGACTGCATCCTGCTGCCGACATTTCTGCGAGCCGCTCCGGGGTCGGATTTTCTTTCTCATTTTCCCTGGTGTAGTCGTCGCTATGCTTCTCGACCCCAGGCTAATATCTGTAATCCCGTTGGGATCGGAATAGCTCGCGCTCAACATATTACAATCCAGAAAGGATTACCCTAAAGAGGAAAATGAACCACTGATTAACACTGATTAACACTGATGCTAAGAGGATTAGAAAGAATTCTTCATTCACCTAAAAGGTGAGACTGAAAAAATTCATAAGTCTTTGATTATCCGTGTCTATCTGTGTCCATTTGACGAAGAGATTTAATTTTTGTGTTCGTCTATGTCCGCTTCGCTCCCATTGTGGTTCCATTTCTGTTTATAGGATTACAGACCATAGCCCGAGGTCGCGGTGTGTAGCGATGAGTATCCCAGAATCATCGACCAAAAAGATATCGCATACTGAAGTAGTGCTAGGAAATCCCCCCCTCAAAACCCGCTAGCGGTTTGATGAGATTGGTTGCTAGTGGAAAGACTCTGTCATATATCCCCGGAGCGATTTCCGCGCTTTGAGCGTAGGCATCACGTAGCATTTCCATTTTGGCGTCGAGATTATCGATGTAATGAAGCGCATGAGCTTCAGGTGTTTTTGGTAGCACAGGAGAACCGAATTCCAATTGCCCGTGGTGGCTTCCGATGAGGTGCAGAAGATGGATCCTGACTTCTTCGGTCGCGGGTTTGGCTTCTGCGTAAGCATCGAACTCAGATGCATCTGATAGATCATTCCAAAGTTTATTGACGAGCTCTATACCCATCGGGATGTGACCTAACATCTCTCCATACTTCGAGTGGATCTGTGCGAAACCTTCTTCTGGATAAGAATTTTCCCAAAGCTTGCCACAGTCATGAAAGAGCACGCCGGAGATCATGAGATCCCGGTTCAACTCAGGATAAATGCCACAGATCGCATCGGCAGAACGCATCATTTGCGCGACATGCTCCACCAACCCTCCCCGCCGAGCATGATGATTTTTACGAGCAGCCGCGGTACGACCAAATCGATCCCCCATCTTTTCAAAAAAACACTCTGCCAAACGCTTCAACCTCGGATCCGTCATGCTCTGGCAGAATCCAAGAATCTCCGAATAGTCGCGTTGTTGTTTATCACGAGTCTCAGGGTCTCCCGCAAGAAATACAGCGATCTCATCCTCTTGCAGTGATGACCAACTGATGTTGCTACCATTAACGCCGTATTGGTTTTGCGTCCACTCGCCATCAAGTCGCATGATTGCATTGATCGCCATTTTTTCTATCTCAGTGTAAAGCGGTGCATTTGACCAAACTTTCAGACTGATCGATCCCGTAGAATCCACAAATACGAGATCAAGAAACGGCTTGCCATCTTTGGTAGACTTCACCGCGCGCGATTGCAATTGCGCGATGATGGACGCAATCAGTGGCACATCGCCCGCCTGCTCTTTCAGACTCGAAATCGAAATATCACTCATGACCCTAGGCTGACATATTCCGTTAGACTGTCACGCGACTTTTCATCAGCAACTCGCGAATTCTGTCCAAATCCACCGCGGAAGTTTTAGCTACGAAACCACGAATGTGAGCAAAATGCACATCCGGCTCTTGTTCCACGCACATGAAATCCAAACCTAGATTGTCATTGAACCGCGAAAGCGCAAAGCCAGCCCCACGCCGATCTGGATAGACCATTCCTATCACTTGCTGGTCCTCTGGTAATCCAGCTGCATACCGCGCCAGACCCGCTGAAGCATCTTCGGAAATATTTGCAGAACGCGGCAAAAACAGAACGCGGAAATGCGCATCGCCTTCGCCGATTTCCCATATTTCGCTGCTACGCGCTATCTCACTCAGTTTTTCCCGCAGCGATCTTAGGTAGCCAATCAAATCCGTTCCTATCCAACGCATGACCTCCCACATCGGCTCACCCGAGCGAATTTCCGACATCACTGCGAATCTACGAAGCAAAGTAAGATCGACGGTTGAGTTCAATTTCGCAAGCAACTCGCGCTCTACCCCCAACCAAGCGGCTGTCTCTTGCGGCCCACGAGTATCAAACCACTCCGCGACTTCCAGCCAATCACAGTATTGCCGCGCATCTTCATACAACCCCATATCCATCAACACCAAGCTCAGTGAACACGTCGGCGGGTGATCTTTCGGAAACTGGTGATGGTCAAAATTTCCCAATTCTGGCTGATGGAACCCGCCGACATCTACCACTGCAATGCGTGGATTGCTGATATCTTGCTGAGTTGGATCACGTCGCAGGATTGGAGCTTCATGCACGGCAACCAGTAAGCTGCACGCAAGAAACTCGTCTTTGTGCGAACTACCTGGATGTGTGATTATCTCTGAGAATTTTTTCATTTCCAATTCAGCAACATGGCAACTGATCTAGCTACGATGCAAGGTCAATGATCGATCCATAGAAAAGAATCGCAAATCGCTTGGTCATAACCTCAATCAAAATGCGGAGTTTTGTGATGCGAGAAATATCCATCACCTAAATACATATCTCCTGAGTAATCTTTTAACGGGCCTGCATCAGGATGCAATGGGATGTTTGCATGTTCTGTATCTTCAGGTTGCGTGTATTCAATCGATACTGGCGTGCCCACAGAAACCATACGGAAAAACTTCGGTGCTAAATTTTCATGCATGCGAATACAGCCATTGGTGCATGGCGAATGTTTGACCCAACCCGTGTGGAACCCATAATCTGGCTCAAACTCACACCAATACGGCATCGGTATTCCTTTGTATTTCCAACCCGCTGGAGCTGCGACACCTTTCACTTTACGATACGTTTTCCCGTCCGTTGCATAACCATGCATATGATCCCGACGCCTGGTTTCTTTGGTCTTGATAAGAAAATTCCCCGTCGGGGTCGGTGTGTTTGGCGCACCCACCGAAACCGGCATCACCATCAGCATTTCTCTACCCTCCATCACATAAACACGCTGTTTCGAGAGAGATACCTTCACTTTCACCGCAGATGGATGACTCGGGAGTTTTGCGGGCCTATCATAAGCTTGGTAGGCAGAAATCCCAGTTAAACCAGAATGCGTTAAGCAAGATGAAAACCCCATCACCAAAGCCAAGCTTCCCAACACCGCAAATATCATTCGTCGCATCATATCGTTCACTCTATAAAACCTTACTTACCAGAAATAACGATCAGCGCTCTCTCACCCATTCATCTACCCTACCAGCTGAGAACCATACCGAGGCTCTAACGTAGGGAATATAGGTTACTTCAGGACCAAAACCCGCACTGTATCCAGAATATCCATAGGGTCCAAATCCTCCCGTTGTGTAACCACCGAAGAAATTGTGCCTGACCACAGGGTGACGTCCTTCATAATCCCAGCGCTCTGAGAACTTCCCATTCCGTTGACCTTCCGACTGGGCCGCGGGGTTTCCCCATGCAAAATACACTGCATCCTTGTTCATTCCTTTGACAATTTCGCCCTTAGAAACCAATTCTTTGTGCTTTTCACTGAGTTTCGCGAAGTCCTGAGGGCGCTCCTGGATACGCTTTTGAGGGGTCGATGGTGCACAGGAAGACACAATCCCCATGAATAAGGCCAAAAATAAGAAGGAAACCAATTTTTTCATAAACTAAAGCTGTCACAGCCAAGCGCCCTTTGCAACCTGGTTTCGAGCCGGAAATTGCTTCAATTTATCAAAATATAAAAAATATAAGAAACTTCAAACACGGGCTTGCCAATTCCGAAAACATCCGCCCAATCTCTCGCAACACACATCCAACGAACTCCACATCACATGTCAGAACTGTTAGAAAAAGGCGATTTAAAAGACTCACTCAAAAAATGCCCTGAATGGGAGATTGAGAAAAATTCCATCACGCGCTCATTCGAGTTTGAGGAATTCATGGATGGAATCGATTTCGTTAACAACGTCGGTGAGATCGCTGAGGAAGCCCAGCACTACCCAGACATCACCATCAAATACACCAAGGTGACTCTCAAGCTCACCACCCATGATGTCGGTGGCGTCACCGAACTCGATATCGAACTCGCACAACGAGTCGATAATCTTGTGGATTGATGTGGATCGCGCGACTCCAGTCACGCCTCTTCATTCAAACATCAACAATCATCATTCATCAATCGTCAATGCTTTGTGAGCATTAGCGAACTTGAAAACTAAGACGCAGTCCTGACTGCTTGGACTGAGTGAAGCGGAGTCAAACAATTCCATATCACAGGGGGTTGATCATTTCATGCGATTTACGATTGATCATCGTTGATGCTTGATTTTGAACTGTGAAAAAATTTCACACTCTTCATGGATGATTAAATCCCCTTATAACGCACCCGCATTCCGTCTTTTCCAATCGGCCTGTCGTCAACGGGGCGCTGCTTCGGGATATTCATCGAAACTTTTACTGGGCGATCGGCTGGATGATCGTTTCTGCGCTCTTCCGCCTCATTCACTTTCAATTCACGGCCATCCATCTTCATTCCATCTAACAAACGAATCGCTTTCTCCCCGGATTCCATGCTGTCCATAGTGATGAAGGCGAACCCACGTGGGTTACCTGTATCAAAATCCTTTGGGCGTCGAAAATCAACAATCGTTCCGATTTCTGCGAGTGCTTCTGCGAGTTTTTGTTCTGTGGTGTCGTAAGATAAATTTCCGATAAATAATTTCATAGTTTGTAGGTGTGCATTCGTGAAACCCATCACTCACAAGCACGGTCGTTCCACCAAGAACGACATCATGATCAACCGCACAGCAAATTCCCGCACCCGCCTTCCGGGGCTCATCGAGACGCAAGCTAGCACAATGATATCACAAACCAAGCCCGCTTATGAGAATTCTTCTGTAGAAGAGATCGTGGATTCTAGATAAAAGATCGAAGATCATCTTCGATGCCTTATCCACGATCCCCAATCTAAGATCTTCTCACGATCTCAGCCCCTGGCGCATCATTGCTGTCATTCAAGGCATCGATCCCTTTCTGAATGGTTTGCTGCATTTCCTGAGTGATTTTAGAAATCGCTTCTCTTGTATTACCGCCGGCAGCGGAAATGAAATCCGAAACACAAACTGGTGGATGCACTCGTATCATCACACGACGTGGCCCCGTGCGAGGCATGGCTTTTGAATGGAAATCCTCAGCGATCCGCTCAACCGTTTCATCGTAACGATCTATCGTAGGTCGCTCGATAAGGTAAGGCGAAAGATAACCATGGATTCTCAATGCCAAGATAGCGCGCTCTGCCATTCCATCGAGCGCAGGATCAGGTGCGGCACTGCGATCCGTTCTAAGTTGGTGCAAGCGCGAGCGAATTTTCAAAATCCGATCTGACAATCCTGCCGCCTTGGCCGCAGAGAGCTCTAACGCGCCCTCTAAATCATCCATCAACTTATCTGCAAATCCTCCGATCACAGCATACAACGACGCATCTTCCATTTTCAACGCATCGGCATGTCCATGCGCTCTCAAGTAGCGCGCCAACATATGCCTACCCATTCCCATCACCGCTGAAATTGGATCGCTACTTGAACCCGCGGGGAAAACGTATTCACTCCGCGCGCCTAAATCCAGCATCCGCCGCGTCACTGCTTCACGCGGAGTTGTTAGATGCGTGTATTTCATGCTAATCGGAACAATCTTCACTGGCACACCATCAAGTGCTGCTTGTGCTTTAATTGCAATAAACGCAGCACCATCTAAAAACGGGGCGAGACGATCATTCATCAGAAATACATTGCCCTCGGGAAAAATATTTAGCGCCCGCTCGCCCTTTTTCAGCACGTCGATCGCTGCAGCCATCGCTTTCCGATCACTACCCTCACGATCAATCGAAAAATTCCCCATCCGCTGCATAACCCATGCGTTGACTGGATGCCTTAAGAAAACGTCGTAAGCCGCCATGAAACAGGAATCAACCCCAAGCCGTCGGTGCAACTCCGTCACCACCTGAGGATCACTGTGAGTCGGGTGATTGATCACAAACATTAGGCGCTCGCCTTTTGCTATCGCCTCGCGGATTTCTTCTTTCGCTCCATCTAGCACCATCTCTTTGATCCGATGATTTGGTCCTGGGAGAAAGAATCGCTGATTCATCATCCGCCCAAAACGAATCAAGAACGGCGATGGCTTCGCTTCAAAGAACTGGTAAGGAGCATCGGAAAATTGGATCACCCAGAGATATTGCCCAATTTGAAATGCGGCTGTAAAGACCGCAGGAATTCATAATCCAAGCCCCATAATTGCCTGTAATCGCAGTTAAAAAGAGTGAGAGAACCGCAATGGGAGCGCAGCGGACATAGACGAACATAAAATTTCAGTCATTTCGTCAAATGGACACGGATGAACACAGATAAATAACAAATTGGACACCTTACTCAAAGATTCCAAAACACTTCAACTGTCTGATATTCCATTGAAATCCTAATTTCATTTATCCATCCGCGTTCATCTGCGTCCATCTGTGGTTCAAATTTTTCATCTTACCGTATTAACCCCTACCCTCAATCTCCGCTTACCGCTGGATTGAAATCAGGAAGAATCCCCCCAGCGAAGTTGCAGGAAGCTAGATAAATTGTCATCAAGCGACTAGCTCAGGCAACACCGGGAGTTTTGGAATGGGCGTGTTGCGGGAAGTCGAAAGTCAACACGAGCGGTTCCGTTCCCGTGTTCTCGATTTCAACACCACCGCGGTTCAGCGCGGCCTGCGTGATGAAACCGATCTCGGGATAGAGTTCGCCAAGCTTCATGTCTTGGTGATATTTCACTGCGAGTTTTCCAACCCGACCGCATCCACGGTTCGTGTGGAACAGAGTGGGGCTCTCCGGGCAGAAATTCGTCTTGGCGCCGGGCGCAACGGTGAGACGAAGAATGGAGCACTTCTGGTCGCCTAGGAAATCACCGTAAACAATCCACTGCGCGTCCACTCCGTCGCCTGAAAATTCTTTGGAGGCGATAGCCGGGCGAGAATTCTTCTTCACGAAGTCTGGGTCCTGATTCGCTTTGAAGTCGAATGTGTCGACGAGGAATTCCCAGTCTTCATGCTTGGCCTTCGGATAGTCCTCTTCACGACACGCGTAAAACGCATCGGCTGCTCCGATCCGTCCGTCAAGTGTCAGGTCCTCGGCGAGGAAATGCTCGTCCATCGTCACGTGCAACTCGTGCGTGCAAAGGTCGGTCGGTGAATGCAGCACACCATTCGGCATCACAAAGCCGTTATCGATGTGCATCATCGTGTGCGGCGACAAGTGGCGCACTCCGTTGTAATCGCCCTGTCCCCAACGCTTCATGCAGGCGAGGAACTGATCCTTTGTCACGAAAGGATACAGTCCCATTGCTGTGGTGTGATAATGCGACGGGCTGACTCCAGGGTTGTCGAAAGAATTGATGTCGTAAACTTCCCACTTTGCCCAGTGAAGATGGTGAGGAATGGGGTTCAGGTTGTCGAACTTCTTGGAAACAATCGGCCAAGTGATATTGCCGAACAAAGCTTTCGAAAACGCCGTGATTTTCTCTCCCATTACGGCCACCGGATTGGCCGAAATCAAATCCTGAAGTGAGATGAACTGCCCGCTTGGCGTGAGGACGTGTGCTTCTCCTTCACGGAAAGGCGCCTTTCCCGTGCGGGTATCGATGACGCCAGTCACAATCGGCACGGTGCAGCACATCCAAACTTCATCGAGACCCGTCCCACCCATGTAGTCCGGGTAATACGATTTTGCATCCAAGCGAAGACGTTTTCCCGGTGAGCAAAAGGTTCGGCCGGCATAACGGTGCACAAGCTGCAGCACCCCGTCGTTCTGATTGAGGCAATCATCGAGAATCGAATCCGATCCGCCGCGTGATCCGTCGATCACATCTTGCTGAGGATATTCGTGAAGTTTATCTGGGAGAATTGAGGTTGAAGCAGCCATGGCGAAGAGATTCTGTGGATTTAGAAAAGAGAATCAAGAGCGAATCTTTCCGACTCGCTCGGACTAGGTCAAAGGCATATAGGACCGCGCGACTCCAGTCGCGCTCTTACAAAATCACATATCAAAAATTCTCAATCATCAATCGTCAATCGATCCCCTCACGCGTTGATTTACGATTGATGATTGACTCCGCTTTGCTCCGTCCAAGCGATTTGGACTTCGTCTGATTAGACTAGGTTCGCGAACGCTCTCGCTGCTTTGTTGAGGTTTGATTTTTGAATGAAAAAAATACTCCTAAAACGGAAACTTCCCGCCAAGCCCTTTCATCATATCACCCATCCCGCCGGCGCCGCCCATTTGCTTCATCATGTTCTTCATCTTGCCGGGATTTCTCATCATCTTACGCATTTCACCAAACTGCTTGATGAGCTGATTCACCTGCACAATCGATGCGCCCGAACCCGCTGCGATGCGCTGACGCCTCGAACCTTTGATAATCTCCGGACGCGAACGCTCCATCGGCGTCATCGAAAGCACGATCGCTTCGGTGCGTTTTAATTTGCTGTTATCCAACGCACCGGCCGGAAGTTGCTTTTTTATCTTATTAAAACCCGGCATCAAACCTAACAGACCCTCAAGCGGACCGAGATTCTGGATCATTTTCATCTGATCGAGGAAATCATTGAAATCGAATTTCCCTTCTTGCATCCGCTTCATCGAGCGCATCGCATCCGCTTCGTTGACTTTGTCCGCAACGCTCTCGACCATGCTGACAATATCGCCCATGCCGAGAATCCGATCCGCCATACGCGATGGATGAAACTCCATCAACTGATCCAGCTTTTCACCCTCACCCGCGTATTTGATCGGTTTACCCGTCACTTCACGCATCGAAAGCGCCGCGCCACCGCGCGCATCGCCATCGAGTTTTGTTAGAATAATACCCGTGATTCCCACTGCATCATCGAAATGCTTCGCCACGGAAACCGCTTGTTGTCCAGTTGCAGCATCCGCGACCAACATCGTTTCCTTCGGTTTAATAAACGCATGCAAGCGCTTCAATTCCTCGATGAGCTTGTCATCGATTTCTTGCCGACCCGCGGTATCGAAAATCAAAACCGTCGCACCTTTTTCTTCACCGTAGGCAATCGCCTCACGCGCGACTTTTAGTAAATCCGTTTCACCTCGATCCGGAGCAAACACCGGTACATCGATCTGGCCAGCCAAGGTCACCAACTGATCGATCGCCGCCGGGCGATATAAATCACACGCCACCAACAACGGTCTGCGACCTTCTTTTTTCAGACGACGCGCTAGCTTCGCCGAAGTGGTCGTCTTACCCGCACCGTTAAGGCCGACCATGAGAATCCGCGCCGGAGGATTGAGATCGAGCGGAACGTTGTCGCCACCCAAAACTCGGGTCAACTCGTCTTGGAAAAATTTGACGATCTGCTCACCGGGCTTGATCGATTTTAAAACCTCTTCCCCCATCGACGCCTCTTTGACCCGAGCGATCAGATCTTTCGCCACGCCGAATTCCACATCCGCCTCCAACAGGGCGATACGGATCTCACGCAACGCATCCGTGATATTCTTCTCAGAAATTTTACCGACCCCACGCAGGTTGCGGAAGGTCTTATCTAGGCTGTCACTAAGGGCTGAAAACATAATCTGGGCGGAACTTTAGGTTTTATCCCCCAAAGCTCAACTGTGAATTCATGGGGCTCATCTCCATCATATGGTCACCGATCTCCTATGATTTAGGATTCTTCAGTGCCTTTTTCGATTTGGATTCCAGCTTCCTAATGCTCTCTGCTGCAGGCAAATTCTCCGGCATGCTACCGCCCAGTTCCTTAATCGTCTGGCGCACTTTGGCACCGACTTCGCGATGAGCTTGGTTTGCATTGTCCTTTCCAGTGATCTTTTCCCGCCGGAGCTTGTCTTCTGCTTGGGTCGCTCGAAAGAGATTTGCCGCCAGCTCTGTGCTACCCATGTGATCCAGAATTTGCTGACTTTTCTTCAGTCCCTTGCGTGCATGGATCTCCTTAGCACCCAGTCCGTCGTAAAGCCCCATATAACCATGATTTTGAAAAATGGCGTAGTCACGAGGTTCGATCACACCCGCATCTTTGGCAGCGTCGGCGAGTTGAGTATTATGCTGACGCAGCTCTGAACGAATGGTGAGGCGGCGCTGGTCTTCCATTTCCTCGTCGCTCAATTCTTGTCGACGAGTCTGGATCGCAAAATAGGTTTGACCCTGTGCCACGATTTCCTTGGCTGGGTCTGCGTTCTGGATCACCAGATAGCAGGCGTAGCGGGACATCATGGTGGTTGTAACTGTCCTTTGAGCGCCACTGCCAATCTCGACCATTTGGTCGGTACCGACGAAATGGTCATCGAGCGACTGTCCACTGTTCAAGCACGCCGTTCTGGCCTTATCGATGACAGCCAGAAAATGTCGATAGTTGGCGTAGCCCAACACTTTTGCGAAGTCACGACTTGACCAGAACTCGTTGCCAGAAGGATTAATTCTACGGATTTTTTCAAAGGGGGGGATCTCTTTGCTCATGGATAAATTTTAATCTAGCGGCGTTATCATTTGGAAGAATGAATTTTAGATCCCCCAAAACAATTCCCTCCTCCGCAGAATTTATTTGGATGAAAACCCATAGTAACGTCTCATAAGCACATGCGTATCCTGTTTTTCTTACTTGCTCTTGGTTCTGCTGCTCTTGCGGAAAAAAAGGAGTCGACCGTAACCTTCTTACCGGAAGTTAGCTCTGTAGCCCCAGGAAAGCCGTTCACGATGGCGCTTAAATTGGAGCATCCGGAGAAATGGCACAGCTATTACATCAATTCCGGAGGCGTGGAGTTACCGCCAGAAATTAAATGGAATCTTCCTGAAGGAGCTAGCGCAGGTCCGATTCAATGGCCCACACCCGAAGTTAAAGAAGGCTTTGGAGGCAAAAGTTTTGTTTACAATGGCAGTCCCGTATTTTTGATCGAAATCACTCCGCCTTCCACACTTACCCCAGGCAGCACTTTTACTTTCTCCGCCAGAGCGAATTGGCAGATCTGCGAAAAATCCTGCATCGATGAAGAAGCCAGCTTCACACTAAACCTCCCCATTGCAGAGAGCCCAATCATCGATCCCACTCAAACCAGCCTGTTCGAAACCGCAAGGCAACGCATTCCAAAGAAGCTTCCCGATGACGTAAAAGCAGCCGCATACCCAGCGAAAACAAATCCTGATTTTGTCGAACTCGAACTCAAGGGATTGGATGCACGTCCAACCGATTTCATCCCCAACCAAGCATATCTGAAAGCTCTCTCTGATGGCGGAGAAGTCACTGAAAGCGATGGAGGTTACTTATTAAAAATCGCTCGTAAGAAAGTCGACTTCTTGGATGAGCCCATTCCCCAAGGCAATTCACTTTCGGGCATCCTCGTAGGCGCACCCGACTTGATTGTTCCTGAATTAGAAATCGGAGGTTCTGCAGACTCGGATAAAAAGGCAGCCGTCTATACATTTGCGGATTTCATCGCTCTGTTGCCGATTCTTGGAGGCATGTTTCTTGGGGGTTTGATTCTTAATTTAATGCCATGCGTGTTTCCTGTCATCGGTTTAAAAATCATGGGCTTTGTCCAACAAGCAGGATCGGATCGCAAAAAGATCGTCATGCACGGCGTCGTTTTCACCTTAGGAGTGCTTGCATCGTTTGCGGTGCTCAGTGGTATTTTGTTTGCCGCTCGCGGCGCTGCGGGTGGTGATTCGATTGGATGGGGTTATCAGTTGCAAAATCCTTGGGTGGTTGTCTCGCTGATGCTGCTGATGTTTCTGTTAGCACTAAACATGTTCGGACTATTTGAAATCGGCGCTTCCGCAACTTCAGTCGGCGGCTCGCTTCAAACCAAACAAGGACTCTCAGGTTCTTTCTTCTCTGGCATTCTAGCCACAGTGGTCGCTACTCCCTGCTCCGCTCCGTTTCTCGGCGCAGCCATTGGCGCAGCCATCGCCCTGCCAGCTATTCCTTTTTTCACGGCTTTTGCAGCAATGGCAATTGGCCTCTCGACCCCTTATCTAGTCTTATCCATTTTTCCTAAACTCATCGACCTCCTCCCCCGCCCCGGCGCTTGGATGGAAAGCTTCAAACAAGGCATGTCCTTTCTGTTGTTTGCGACAGCCGGTTACCTACTCTGGGTGTATGCGGGCCAAATCGATCTGGATAATTTACTCAATCCCATCTTCGGACTCAGCGCTATCGCCGCTGCCGCTTGGATCTATGGCCGATGGAATTTACCTCACCTTGCAAAGCGCAGTCGTGTCATCGGAGTCACTCTAGCACTCACCTTAGCCATTGCTGGGCTATTCCTCGTCAAACCCCCAAAACCATCCTCCCTGGAATGGCAAGTATGGTCTCCTGAAAAAGCCGAGGAGATCATCAAAGAAGGCAAACCTGTCTATATTGATTTCACTGCAAAGTGGTGTGTCACTTGCCAAGCAAACAAAAAATTTGCCTACACGGAAGAAGTCATCGCACTTGCAAATAAAAAACAGGTCGTTTTTCTCAAAGCTGACAAAACGAAACCCAATCCAACCATCGAAACAAAACTCCGTGAACTCAATCGGACCGCCATTCCTGTAAACGTCTTGATGATTCCAGGACAAGAACCCGTCATCACTCCTGAGATTCTCACTCCGCAAATTCTAACAGATCTCTTCAAAAAAATCCCAGATCATGCAAAAGAAGAATAGAAACGGTAGAGCGACAACTTCTAGTCTGGTGTCTTCTGCCTCAAAGTCTTTAGTCTTCAACTAGGCTCCTCCGCCGGAGGTCCAGTTACAAAGCGCATCGTATCCTCAATGAAAGTCAGCGGAATTGCACCGGTTTCACCGTTACGGTTTTTCGCCAGAACCAACTCAGCTTTGCCTTCTAAAGCGGCGCGCTCTTCATCGTTCTCAGCGTAGTATTTACTCCGATATAGCAAGCCAACAAGGTCGGCATCTTGCTCGATCGCGCCGGATTCCCTAAGGTCAGACATTCGCGGAACACCCAGGCTTTTTCCGGTCCGTCCCTCTGGACCACGGTTGAGTTGGGCGAGAATCAAAATCGGAATTTTCAGTTCTTTCGCCAGCGCTTTGATCCCTCCGGAAATTTCCGCAATCTCACGTTCACGTGAATTTTCCGCCTGCTTGGTGCGAGATTTCATCAACTGCAAATAATCGATCGCGATGAACTGAATATTCTCCTCACGTTGTTTTCGACGCGCCTTAGCACGCAACTCGTTGATCGAAATACCCGCAGTATCATCGATGAAAAGTTTCGAATCCATAATCTGCATCGAGGCATTTATCACTCTCTGCAGCTCCTGTTTCTTCGGCGTGTATCCGCGCGACAATTGGGAAACCGCAAACTTCGCGCGCGCAAACAATAATCGCTGCACCAACTGCGCCGAGCTCATCTCGCAGGAAAACACCATGCACGGCTTACCTTGATCCAAACAAACATGCTCAACGATGTTCATCATGAACGAGGTTTTACCCATCGAAGGACGCGCCGCGACGACGAACATTTCACCCGGCTTCAAGCCACCCGATTTCCTGTCCAACACCTCAAAGCCTGTGGTGATGCCAGTCGAGGTCTTTTCTTTCATAATCAACGCCTGAAAATTCTGCATCACCTCTTCAACCGTCTGTTTCAAGGTCTGAGCTTGGTTTGTCTCCGCGCTCTCGCGGATCGAAAGAATCGATTGCTCGACAGAATCCAGAAGCTCGGGAACCTCATCCGGCGTTTCATAGGCGCGCGCCACAGCCTCATTCGCACTGCGAATAATCGCCCTCAACACATACTTATCTTTGACATGCTGAAGATGATGATGGAAATGCCCGGGACTTGGCGCGTATGTGTAAAGTTCCGTGATATATCCTGGCCCACCACATTTTTCTAACAGACCTTTATCCAACAGGCGCTGCACCATAGAAACCAATTCAATCGAAACCCCAGCTTCAAACAACTCGATCAGAAACCCAAACAAGGTCGAATGCTGTGGTAGATAAAAATGGCCTGCTGTCAGCTTCTCTTCAACCGCTGTGCCGATGTAACTCTGCGAATCCTGCAACATCGTCGAAAGCAACGACTTCTCCGGCCCCACCGCATGCGGCAACGCACGGGTCACATCATCCACCTCGCTCGCTCCTTGTTGAAGACTCGGTCCAGAAGATTTTTGTTTCAGTAATTCAGCCATGGGAGGGCGAAAACTTCGCAGACCCACACCCGTTTCGTCAATCTCACGTATTTTTCCCAATAAAACCCTTGGTAGCCATTGTGAACAACTTGCAATCTTTGTCGCAGCTGTGACAAAGATTGCAAAATATGACTATTTCCCGACCTGCTCTTTCCGGCTTCAGCGATGCCTGCGTTCCAATCTTGTGTCTTCTGTCTCCGAGTCTTATTTCTGCTCTCCATGCGAGCCCTACTCCAACGTGTTTCCTCAGCCAGCGTCAGCGTTAATGGGAAAACCGTCTCATCCATCCAGCACGGTATATTGATTCTGCTCGGGATCGAGGAAGCTGATGACTCATCGGACATCGATTGGCTATGTGGTAAAATCTCACTTTTGCGAATTTTTGAGGACGAGGAAGGAAAGATGAATCGCAGTATTCAAGACATTGGCGGAGAGGTCATCGTGGTCAGCCAGTTCACCCTCCACGCCTCCACCAAAAAAGGAAATCGACCCTCCTTTCTTAAAGCCGCACCACCCGCAATTTCCGAGCCTCTCTATCGCGCTTTCTGCGACGCTTTGTCACAAAAAATCAATTCTCCCATCGGCCGTGGCATTTTTGGTGCTGATATGCAGGTGACACTTACCAATGACGGCCCCGTCACCATTTGGATCGACAGCCGAGATAAGGAGTGACTGGATCGCGTGATTCCAGTCGCGCTCTTTATTTTCCTCTTCATGACACTATGAATGACGATTGATGATTGTTGATTGTTGAATGCTGATTTGACGTTCCGGCTTTATCTCCTTCCTCATTCAAAAATCAAAAATCGTCATTCATCAATCGCCAATCAATCCCCCTAGGACCGCGTGACTCCTGTTGCCCTCTGAAAAAATCGAGTTCGCGCCTAAACTTCGCAGTATCTTCCACTGAACGATAAGCACATCCCAGCGATTTTATTAAGTGACATCTTGGATCTAAACCGCTTGAACTCTGCTGTAATTCATCAGCCCAAAGACAACTATGAACCTTCTAAAAACTAAGATGGGACGCCTCGCTGCCTTCGGCGGCCTTTATTTCAGCGAGGGTCTTCCCCAAGGCTTTGCAAACATCGCACTTGTTCTCGAATTCAAGCGCCGCGGCATGGACGATGCGGCGATCGGGGTTTTCGCTGGTATCGTCAGTCTGCCTTGGGTTTGGAAATTTTTAATCGGCCCACTGGTAGACAATCTTCACATTCCACGTTTTGGAGCACGCAAACAATGGATCGTGCTGACCCAAACCGGAATGGTGATCAGCCTGTTGGCCTCTCTCTTCAACATGCCGTATTTTGATGGCGAAAGCATGGTCGGGCTCAACTTATTCACCGCGTTGATCTTCATACATAACGCTTGCTCGGCATCTCAGGATGTCGCGATTGATTCACTTGCTTGTAACACACTACCTGAGTCCGAGAGGGGCACCGCCAACGGTCTGATGTTTGGCTTCGCAGAACTCGGACGCATTGTCGGAGGTTATGGGGTCATCGCAATAAGTGATAAAATAGACAACTTCAGCACAGCAAGCGGCATCGTGCCAATAGGACTGGCCATCATTCTTTTTGGAGTAATCACCCTGATTCGTGAAAAAAGCGCGGCACAAGCCATGAAGGATGGGGATTTACCTTCACCACCGGAGGGAACATCTGGGCTTACCGCTATCCAAGCACAGCTTGGAGACTATCTCTTCACTACTTTCAAAACGATGCTCGCAAGCAACCAAGGAAGACTTGGTCTTTTGATTGCGATCCTACCGGCTGGCGGCGTGCTGCTTGGATCTGTTGTCAATACCACCATGGCACCCATCATCGGAATGACCAACGGGGAAATTTCAAAGCTTGGACTTATCTCATCCGTCATCTGGTTTTTCTCCTGCCTGATTGGTGGTCCCCTGTCGGATAAAGTCGGACGCAAAAAAGCGGTCGGATTTTTTGTCGTGTGTTCCATACTTCCCGGGCTGTTGATAGCCTGGAAAATGAATCAAGCAGGTTTCGAACATGCCATCAAAATTGGTGAAGGGAAATGGGCACGCCAGGAAAGCCTGATTCCCATCTGGTGGATCGGAATGATTAGCTTTCAAATTTTCAACGGCATGATGTTCGGTGCTCGCGCCGCATTTTTCATGGATATCGTAAATCCAAAAATTGCTGGAACCCACTTCACCGCCTTCATGGCTATGAATAATGCAGTCACCACATACAGCGTATTGTGGATTGGTTACGCGCTATCTGAAAAATTTCTTCATTGGCCCGTGTGGCAGATCTTTTTGGCCGATTCGCTTCTAGGGATACTGTCACTTGCCATATTGCCATTCATCATACCCAGAAAAAGCGATCCCGAAGACAAGCTGGAGGCGCTCACAGATTATCCTGATACCCGCTAATAAATAGCGAAACCTCAAAGATTCACTGGCTGAGCGCCATTCACACGCGAAGTTTCAGCGAGATATGCCAACTGGTGTCCGGCCAAGCCGTCCAGACCGATAGGGATCGGATTCGCGCCGCTCAGCAATTGATCTAGCGCGTTGACGAGACCGTAATCACCTCCACCGTGGCCTGCGTAGCCTTCGGCGGATGGATCTCCGACTGGAATGCTTTCAATGTTATCCGTGCGATGTTCGCGGAACCAAAGTTCCGGAGTGCCGGCATCTGAGAAAGGCTCGCCGCCACGGAGAGAACCGAGAGTGCCATGGATTTCAATCGTCCGGCAGTGATCGAAAGCGGTCATCGTCAGGCTGGCGGTGATGCCGTTCTCCATTTCTGTGGAGACAATCTGATGATCCACCACGTCATTGTCACAATGATAGGCACAACGACCCCATGGTGAGGTTTTGAGAAACTCGATCACCTGCTCATCGGTTGCATTTTCATAACCGTCCATAACCATACGCAGGAAATTGCGTTTTTCTGTTAGGTAGCGATGAGCATCGTAATTGCACTGCGCGGCAACCGGACAGCCGTCGGTGCAGCGCTTAGGAGCACCTGCTGGTGCGTTTTCAGGTTTGAACCAATCAAGCCGTCCGAAACTCGAAATTGTTTTTGGTTTGGAACCGGAGAGCCAGCAAATCAGATCTGTATCGTGCGAGCATTTCGCGACAATCATCGGAGAGGATTTCGCGGTATTGCCCCAATGACCGCGAACGTATGAGTGTGCCTGGTGGAAATCGCCGACGCCTTCGCTCAAACGCATGGTCATGATTCTTCCGAGTCGGCCGCTATCAACCACTTGTTTCACCGCCGAATAAAACGGAGTATAACGAAGCACAAATCCAAGCACGATGCGGCGTCCGAGTTTTCGTGCAAGCGCATCGAGTTCTTCACAGCGCGCGAGGGTTTCGGCAGCGGGCTTTTCCAAAAGTAAATCATAACCGATATTCAACGCGCTAACCGCATGGCCATAGTGATGAGCATCTTGGGTGCCGATGATAAGAACATCCGCCAACTTGCCAGCAGCGAAAAATTCCTCGGCGGAGTTAAACGTGCGAACCGTTCTCTCAGCAGCGAAGCCAGCAACCGTTTTGGCGCGAAACTCAACGAGATCCGCAGCGGCAGTGAGTTCATAGCGCCCAACCATCGATGCGGCGATTTTTGTGTAAGTGCGCCCCCTGGCACCACAGCCAAGAACGGCAAGGCGAAGAGGTTTGGTAGGATTTGAAGTTGAGGTCTGCATGGAGAACGTAGCGAAGATGATAGAATAATTTCTTTTTGGCAATTCCCCGTTGTAAAAAGTAAAAAGGAGGCTGCATTTTGCTGCCCATTTGTATTTGAAGGACCTGCACTCTGCCGACCCTTAAACACAACCGAGCATTTATAAACCTAACTCCAAAATATCCCAGGATTTCGGAATAAATCGCATACCTTTTCCAAAAACTTCTCATCCACCTCATCAAAGGCAGCTGGCGAATCGGAATCGACATCAAGCACCGCGCGTAAATTTCCCTTGGCATCGAACACTGGAACCACGATCTCAGATTGGGTCGAACTGGAACAAGCGATGTGATCCTGTTCCGCATGAACATCTGGGATGTTCAGCGTTTTTTCCAAGCGGGCGCATTTTCCGCAGATTCCTCTTTCGAACGGAATCACCAAACAACCATGCCCACCTTGATAAGGGCCGACCTTTAAAACTTGAGGCTCAACCACCCGATAAAATCCCGTCCAGTTGTAATAAGGGAAACCATGATGAAGCTCGCAAGCAATCGTTGCCAACAAGGTCACTTCGTTCGTTTCTCCAGCGGTCAGTGCTATGATCCGCTGATAGACTTCAGCGCATGCTTTTTCTTTTTTGAATGAATCATTCATCTGCATTCAACTTCGTCATTTCCTTCTCATTGGTCAAGACCGCTAAACTCGCTCCAGTTTGACCGGATAGGTGTTTCCGGAAAAAAACTGGGCGACATAAAGCGAGCCGTCTTTTCCTATCGTTAGGTCATGGGGATGCATGAACGTATCGGTGGTGGATTTCATTTTAAGTAAAGTTCCAGAATCGTCATACTCTGGCTGGCTACCTGAAATGTTAGAGACAACTTTGAATTCGGAGTTGAGAACAGAGACAAATCCACGGCTTTGTCGATCGGCTGGCCAGTTGTCAGCCAGATGAGCAATGAAATAATGATCGCCGTGCTTGGCAATCTGACGAGGATTACCACCAGAAAGTGAGGTCGTGGAGAGCTTTTCGCCATTGAGACCGAGCCGCAGCAAATTCTGCTGATCACTCATCGCAATGAGCAGGCTGTGCTCACCTTTATCCGAAGTTTCAAGAATTCCACCATGTGGTCCCCAGTGAGGAATTCCGCCTTCTTTACCACCAAAGATCCCTGCATATTTTCCTTTGGCATCATAGTGAGAAATATAATCACGTCCGTAACCATCGAGCACATAGAATCCACCATCCGGATGATGCAGCGTCCATGCCGGTTTATATTGGGTGGACTTCTCATATTTTCCAGAGGCCTCGGGAAAACCCCATTCGCCAAGGATTTCACCTGAAGTGGTGGCTTTGAAAACTTTACTCAGTTCAAGGTCGGTGAAATAGAGAACTTCCTTTCCGCCCTCATTCACAAGCGATAGCCCGTGTGCGCCTGGATATTCTTTGCCCCATTTATGAACCAGTTTGCCAGCTGAATCGTAAACGATGAAATTGTTCGCAACTTCATCTGTTAGAAGGATGATATTGCCTCCCGCATCGCAAACGATGCCGTGACAATTTTTTACGGGCGTCTTTTCATCAAGAACCCCCCAACCGCGAACGACCCGATAACGAAACTCTCCCTGCCCTAATACAACAGGAGCTTCATCAGCCGCACGGACCGTGACGACTGATGAAAGTGTAGCACCACCAAGTGCGAGGAATTTTCTACGTGAGAGCTTCATAAATAGGACTGATGATTCGTAGCGAAAATCAGTCCTATTAATCAAGCTATTAGCAAAGACTTACCAAGTGTAGTGAACCTTGTAGGTCACGATTTTCTCCTCATCGGGTTTGAGAGTGATGGGAAATTCGATCGTGTGGCTGTCCAAGCTGCGGAAGTCGTTCGACTTATCCTTGATCTCCCAGTTATCGAAACGTGAAAGGTGCTCAACCACGCGGATTTCGACAGCTTCCTTCTTGTGGTTTCGGATTTTGATTTCAAAGGTTTCATCAAGCCACTTGTTAGAGCTTTCAGCTTTATATGCAATGCGACGACGTTCACCGACGAGGTCGAAGGAATTTCCCAGGTAAACACGGATGGTTTCATCTTTTGCCGTGTGATCGATGTTATTCTCTCCTGTGAATTGAAGCGAGCCATCATCATCACGTGAGTAGAAACGCAAACGACCTTTTGGCAATGCCATACCGAGATTATTCTCTTTGCTATTCTTGAACTCGCGCAGCACCCAAACTTTTTTATTAGTTTGTACACCGTATTCACCTTCGCCGCGGTAATAATTCCAATATCCGTAATTCATGGTAGCTCCGTCATAGACAAAGATTTTTGGAGCTTTGACATTGGAGCCGCGAATGAATTCGACCTGCTTGGTTTCCTGATTACGAAGCGTGACCGGACGACCGATGGTATAGAGATGAAATTCATCGAACGATTTTTCACTGACCGTATCTGCCATTTCCGCAGCGGCCATCACTTTACTTCTCTCATTTCGTGAGAAGTCGCGCGGTGCTTGCGGCTGTACTTTGTTCACGTCACCGGCCATCAACTTGACTTTGGCATCTTTGAATGAATTGCCACTCATGTTGTTGAAAGTCACCCAACCGACGATGTCTATGTTGTCGCCCTTTTCGGCCGCGACGATGTTGTAATCCGCTTTCCAACTCAATCCGCCGGTGACGTAAGCGAGTTCACTGTCGAATTTCACGGCTTCAGGAGTATTGAGCGTCCAACTAAGGGTCGGGTTAAGAATGGTGTCATCACCGAGTGAAGGAAATATCGGCTCACCAGGCAGAGAAAAACGGAGCTCTCCATTCACTTCAATGATGGGCTGGCCAGCACCACGTCCGCCCGGGCCGTAACCACTACGGATGATTTTTCCAGATACTTTATGATCGGGTTTGTTTGCTTCACGAACGAAGAAGTCGATGGTTTTTCCTTCGTTGAGTTGAAGCATGAGACCTGAGGAAACTGGATCGTTGCGGTAGGCTTGCTCGAGGATTTGGAATTTCACTTTACCATTAGGATCGCGCAAGATCACCGAGTCGGTTTCGGCCATGGCGGTCATGCCCGAAAAACGGGCCTCATTGATACCCGCTTTAAGATCCAACGGCACTGTATCCCGGACCACGGCGAAATTCTGATTGTAAATCGTGAGCGAAGGCGAGGCGGCAACCGCAACAGCAGGCAAAAGCGCAGCGGTCGCGAACGGAACGAGGTAACGGCAGGATGGGTTTATCATATAATTAGTTGTCTATTCGTATAAGACGACACGCCAGGGGTCAAAACCTTAGAAAATAATTAAAAAATCAGTGGAATCCGTATTTCACAGATAATTCTTAGAATTCAAAGATTCCCCTTTTTCATCTCCGAGACAGCAAAGTCAGCAGCTCTCGCGGTGAGGGCCATGTAGGTGAGCGAGGGATTCTGGCAACCTGATGAAGTCATCGCTGCTCCGTCTGTACAGAAAACGTTAGGCGCTCCCCATACTTGGTTATGACTGTTGAGAACAGATTCTTTCGGTGAACTTCCCATGCGCGCGGTGCCCATTTCGTGGATGCCGAGACCGATCTGAGGCTCGTGATTGAATTGACTCATTCCTTTCACTCCAAGCGCATCTAACATTTCCATCGCATCGCTTAACATGTCCTTGCGCATGGCGCGCTCGTTCTCTTGAAACTCTGCATCGGCAACAACGATTGGTAGCCCCCATTTGTCGGTTTTATCTTTACTGAGTGAAATGCGGTTATTCGCGTATGGCAGGCATTCGCCGAATGCATAGATGCTCATTCCCCATGGCCCGAAGGAGGTGAGTTGTTTTTTGAAATCCGCACCGAACCCTTCGATCGGACGTGACCAGCCTTGACGCATACCTTCGCCTTGGTAGCCGAAGCCACGGAGGTATTGGGCCTTTTCCGGTTTCTCATACAAATTCCGATAGCGTGGAATGTAAATCCCGCCGGGACGCCTGCCGAACTGCACTTTATCAGCATGGGTTTCAACGTAGCCTTTTGCGCCGACTCCAAGATGATGATCCATCAGATAACCACCCAGCGAACCACTCTCATCCATGCCGTTTGGAAAGCGTGATGAGGTCGAGTTCATCAGGATCGCGGTGGAAGCGATCGCAGACGCGTTGAGGAAAATGATTTTTGCAAAATATTCCGTCGTCTCCATCGTGATTTCATCGATAAGTCTCACTCCTATCGCCTTTCCTGCCTTGTCATCGAAAATGACAGAGTGAACGATGGCATGAGTGCGCAGAGTGAGGTTGCCGGTTCTCTCCGCTGCTTTCAACGTGGCGGATTGGCTGCTAAAATACGCGCCAAAGGGACAACCTCTAATGCACAAGCTGCGATAATTACAGGAGGATCTACCCAATGCGATTTGTTCTGGCGTTGGTTTTGTTAGATGAGCGCAGCGGGATTGAATCACTCTGCGTTTTTTCCACTTAGCTTCGACACTTGCCTTGAGATCGAGCTCGACGGGTGTGAAGGCCATCGCTGGTTGAAACTCACCATCAGGAAGCTGCTCCAAACCATCGTTGTTGCCACTGATGCCAGCAAATTTTTCCACATACGAATACCAAGGAGCGATCTCCTCATATTTGATTGGCCATGGGATAGCGATTCCCTCCTTTGCGTTTGCCTCAAAATCCATAGGACTGAGACGATAGCTCTGTCTTCCCCACATCAAGGAGCGACCTCCTGTGTGGTAACCCCGCATCCAATCGAAGCGTTTCTTTTCCTCATAGGGATGATCCTCGTCATCGACAAATAAGTGACCATGCGAAGGCCTGACCGTATAGCCGGTGCGGTTCTGTTTGCTCTGTTGCGCAAGCATTTCGCGGGAGGATCGGTTCAACCATTGCAGCTCCCAGGGCGCCGCATTCGCGGTTTTGTAATCTGTAATATGTTCAAGCTTATGACCGCGCTCCAAGACGAGAGTTTTGAGTCCCTTTTCGCAAAACTCCTTGGCCGCCCAGCCGCCCGAGATTCCAGAGCCGACAACGATCGCATCGTAGGTGTGCTCCGCTTTTCCTTTGATGTTGAGATTCATAAATAAAGAAAAATGTTAGATTGAATAAGCTTTCATCCCTGGCTCCAGCGGCATGTCGGGAATCCATTTCGCGGGCACGAGTTGAAAATTGAAGGCTTGGGTCGCTCCGATCTCTGAATTCACGTAGCAAAATTTGGTAAGTTCTTTGAATTGCTGAAGAAAAGTAAGCTGTGGTTTCTCATCGGCAGCCAATTGCTTCTGCTCCGCTTTGGTTTCTTTATCGTAGGCTGTAAGGAAGGCAACTTGCTCCTCCGCACTAAGCTTATCCATGCTTTTGCCATAATCCTTAACGCAACGCAACATGATCACCGCCAATCCATCGCTGATGATTTTCTGATCCGTCGGCTCCAAGCAATCTTTCACAATCACCTCAATCCATCCCGGCACACCCGCATCGATCGCCCCCGGCGTGTCGGTTTTCGGAATGATGGCTTCAGCAAGAATCGCCACCTGCTCTCGTTGGGCCGGACGGAAAAACGTGAGATCGGATTCTTGATACCCCTCACCCATTCTTGCGAAGACGCTCTGCGGTAGTGCGACACTCCCTCCCAAAGTCGCCGCCATGATTTTCAATAGCTCTCTACGTTCCATAAATTTGATTCAAATCTATCGCCAGAAGATCACCCTGCGAGAAAATAATATGAAAGATCAGTTGCATGGGATAGTATGTTGCCAAAATCATCGAGCTTCTCGATAACTTTGGCATCATTACCTGTTAGACCTATGTTTTATCATAAATCCTGCAAACCTCTCTTCTTCTGCGCGGCTATCCTACTCGTTTTCATGGAATCATCGCCATGTCTCGCCGCTGATCCCGACGATAACGGGAAACATCTGTTCATCCTCTCCGGGCAATCGAACATGGTGGGAATGGATCCCGAAGTCTCCTTCACCCCCGCAGTGACCAAGGCTTTCGGCAAAGACAAAGTGATTGTAGTCAAAGACGCTCACGGCGGCCAGTCGATCCGTAGCTGGGGAAAAACCAATCACGAATTTCCAGAGCCAACAACAGGCCGAGTGCCTAAAGTGAGAGGCGATTTATATGATAGACTCATGGCGAAAGTGAAACCCGCGATTGCTGAGCAAAAAATTAAAACCGTGACCTTCGTGTGGATGCAGGGCGAATCAGATCTCAACAACACGGCATACGATGCCTACCTGAAAGAATTGTTAGGTCAGCTAGAGGCGGATCTCAATTTCAAAAAAATCAACCTCGTCATCGGGCGCATCAGCGATGCTGGACTCGATAATGAGAAGCGCCGTCAGGGCAACCTAACCATACGCCGCGTCCAGCAAGAGTTTGCCGAAGCCCATCCACGAGGAGCATGGGTCGATACCGACGATCTGAACGACAAGAAGGATGGGGAAAAGGTTGTGAATGATCTCCACTACACCAAAGAAGGCTACGAGATCCTCGGAACAAGATTCGGCGAGAAAGCCATTAAGCTGATAACAAATGGTGAAAAGTAGAGGTTTGTCGCATTGGATGGGAGCAATTAAAATTGACAACTATACCTACAATCTGGAGGTAGAGATATGACATTGAAACTACTGTCTCATGTTGAGCAAGTGACGGAGTATTTGCGCCATCAAATTAAACGTGGTCGCTGGGGCGAATCCATGCCTGGCGGATTTGCTCTGAAAGATCAACTGGGAACTAGTCACAGCACCGTTGAGTTGGCGCTCAGACAACTCGAAAAGGAAGGTTTTTTAGTAGCGCAGGGAGCTGGTAAAAGTCGTAGAATTATAATACCAAAAGACGCGACCCCTAGAACCCTACGAGTTGCAATTCTAAACTACGAGCCTGAAGACCGGAAGGTCGATTATTTGTTAGATCTTTTACATCAGCTCAGAGTCGCAGGACATTCATCATTCTTTGCATCAAAGAGCCTCATTGAACTCGGTATGAATCCGAAAAGAGTGGCTAATTTTGTTAATAAAAACAAAGCGGATGCTTGGGTGGTTTGTGCGGGCTCAAGACCTGTGCTCGAATGGTTTTCTAAACAGTCATTTCCTGTATTCGGACTCTTTGGTCGTGTGGTGAATCTTCCAATTGCCAGTTCGCGTCCCCAGAAAATACCCGCTTTGCGCGAAGCGGTGCAGAAATTGATCTCACTTGGTCATCGACGAATTGTGTTTATGAGCCGTAGCGAGCACCGCAAACCTACTCTCGGTGTACAAGAGCAGGAATTTTTAAACGAAATCGAGGCCCACGGGATACCCACTGGAGCATACAACCTGCCGGATTGGGCAGAAACACGTTCGGGATATCGTCGCGCGATCGATTCACTTTTTGCACACACTCCACCGACTGCAATTTTAATAGATACATCGTTGCTGATGATCGCAGCATTACAGCATTTCACTAGGCTTGGTATTCAGTCCCCTAGAGATGTATCACTCGTATGTATGGATCCTGATCTATCATCTGCTTGGTGCGATCCGTCGATTTCACATATTTCATATGACAGTAGTCCTTGGATTCGTCATGTATTACGTTGGGCGAATAATGTTGCTTGTGGGAAAGACGATAGGAGCAAAAGCCAACCACTCGCTAAGTTTGTCCATGGTGGAACGATTGGCCCGGCTCCGGGGACAAAATGATAATCACACCAAAATCTTCTTCACCACATGTCCATGAACATCGGTCAGGCGGAAATCACGGCCTTGGGCGCGGTAGGTGAGTTGGGTGTGATCAAAGCCTAACAGATGGAGAATCGTCGCATTGAGATCGTGAACATGGACTTTATCCTCAACCGCATTGAAGCCAAGGTCATCGGTTTTACCAATTTCGCAGCCGCCTTTCACCCCACCGCCTGCCATCCACATCGTGAATGCGTTTGGATGGTGATCGCGACCATCATCGCCACCTTGCACCATGGGTGTCCGACCAAACTCACCTCCCCAAACAATCAGGGTGTCATCCAACAAACCGCGTTGCTTGAGATCTTTGATAAGTGCCGCACAAGCCTGATCGACATCGCGGCAGTTGTCTTCGAGACCTTTCTTAAGATTGGAATGCTGATCCCAAGACTCGTGGAACAGCTCGACGAAGCGCACGCCACGTTCAATCAAGCGTCGCGCCAACAAGCAGTTGTTGGCAAATGAGCGTTTTCCAGGCGTGGCACCATACATTTTCTGGACCGATTCCGGCTCCAGAGAAATATCCGTCACTTCCGGTGCGACATCTTGCATCCGGAACGCCATTTCAAATGCCGCAACCCGAGATGCGATCTCCGGATCACCCACCGACTCATACCGTTTTTGATTGAGTGCGTTGATCGCATCGATCGTTTGGCGTTGCTGCATGCGGGTGATGCCTTTTGGATTGGAAAGATAGAGCACCGGCTCACCAGTGGAGTTGAAGGTCACACCATCGTGCACGCTCGGCAGGAACCCTGAGGACCAATTGTTATTTCCACCCGATGGACCTTTGGTGCCGGATGAAAGAACCACAAAGCCGGGCAAGTTCTGGTTTTCCGAACCCAATCCATAAGAAACCCATGAACCAAGTGACGGACGTCCGAATTGTTGCGAGCCCGTGGACATCAGGATCTGTGCGGGGGCGTGATTAAAGGCATCCGTGTGCATGGACCGGATCATCGAAATATCATCCGCACATGAACCGATGTGTGGCAGCAAATCCGCCATCTCCATGCCGCACTTGCCGTAGTTTTTAAATCCGAACTTGGAACCTAACAGTTTGTTCTCTGGGCGAATGAACGCGGACTGATAACCTTTCAACAGCTCCGGTGGCGGATTCGTGCCATCCATCTTGCGCAGCACGGGTTTGTTATCAAACAAATCGATGTGGCTCGGCGCGCCACCCATGAAGAGGAAAATCACGTTCTTCGCCTTGGCCGGGAAATGTGGGGCTTTGGGAATTTGTGGATTCTGCAAAACTTGGGCAGCAGATGCGGTGCCTTTGCCCAGCATCGAGGTCAGCGCGATCGAGCCAAGACTCAAGCCGCAATCTTTCAAAAACCAACGGCGTGAAAACGAGCGCTGGGTGTCGTGCAAGATGGATGGAGGAAGCATATGGTCAGGGGTCAGTTTTACTCTTACTTGGGATTTAAAATTTAAAGTTTAGAGTTTTAATTCTTGGTGATGGTTTCGTCCAAGTTCAGCAGCACGCGGGCAACCGCTGTGGCCGCGGCAAGCCGATCGAGAGGATGGGCTGAAAGGTCGACTGTGACAGGCTTGTGATTTTCTAACAAAATTTTCATTTGTTCCAGATCCATGCTCAAAGAGGACTCATGGAATGATTTCAGCGTGGACATCTCCGCAGCATCCGGCTCGCGGGCCGTGCAGATCCTAAACGCTCGTGAGATTCTCTCCTCGAGCGAGCCCTTATCCGTGAGCATTCGATGGGCAAGACCCAATGCGGCTTCCACGGAAACCTGCTCGTTGAGCGTAACCAGAGCCTGCAGCGGGGTCGTGGAGAGTGTGCGGCGGACACAGGAAACGGAACCGTTAGGCGCATCGAAGGTGGTCAGCATCGGATAAGGGACCGAACGGAATCTGAAGGTGTAAAGTGCACGGCGGTAGCGCTGTGAATCGGTCTCGACGGTCCACGTTTTCGGTCCATAGGAAACCGGCCTTTGGAAAAGGTAGGCTGGTGCGGGTGGGTATACACTTCTGCCACCCATTGACGTGTTCAGCAGACCCGATGTCGCCAGCTGGATATCACGCACAGTTTCTGCTGGAGCACGGAATCTGGATGCACGCGCTAGCATCCGGTTTTTCGGATCCATGTCGCGCAGTTTCTCGCTGGCAAAAGAATCCTGCTGATAGGTTGCGCTGTTGGTGATCAAGCGGTGCAGGTGCTTCATGTCCCATCCGCTTTCCATGAACTCGCATGCCAACCAATCGAGCAACTCGGGATGGGAGGGCCTTGCTGCTTGGTGGCCGAAATCCTCGGAAGTTTCTAACAAACCGATTCCGAAATACGCCTGCCAGACCCGATTCACAAAAACGCGAGCCGCAACCGGAGATTTGGGATCGACCAACCATTTCGCAAACGTCAGCCGAGACTCTGGCTCGCCAGGCGGCAGTGGATGGAGGAACGCCGGTACGTGGGGTTTTACGACATGCTTGGGATGGGTCTGCTCACCACGCTCGAACAACCGGGTCTCGCGTGGGGTTTTCGATTCCCCTACCACCAAGGCCCAGGTCGCTAACGGAACTTTTGCGTAGAGCGCTTCGATCTGTTTGGTTTGCTCGGAAAACTGCGGTTGGTTTTCGCGCCAATGCGCAAACAAGCGGGCCTCTTGTTCAGGGCTGCGTTTGTCTGCAGGCGTTTCAAGCGCCGCTAGGACAAGCGGAGGCATTTGATCGAGCGCATTCGGTAAAGTAGAAGAAATCGATAAACGAACACGGCCCAGATTATAGGTCATGTTGTCATCGGAATTGAAACCGCCATGATTTAGCGAAAGCGTGTAATTGAAATAGGTTTTTCCATTCCCTTCCAGGGGTTGCTCCAATTCAAAAGTCAGCACCGCGGGATCGTTATTGCGAGCCGGATCTCTCTCATGTGTCCATGCCGTTTTGTTATCACCATCCAAAGCAAATGCCACTGGTCCCGTGCGTCTGTCATCCGGTTTTCCTTCCGCACTGCTTGGAAAACGTTTCGGATCCAGCGGAACCACCGGAGGATTCACGCTTGCAACTGGGTTTTTAAATTTGAGCCTCTCGGTTTTTGCCGCGTCTTTACCCCCTTTTAAAATAAATTCGGTCAGCGCACCCGTTCCGCGAGTGGATCGGCCCGGCCCGTTCATCGGCAAATATGGATCGTTCATCACTTCGAGACGGGCAGAACGGATCACAGTCAAATCGGATGAGCTGGTAAACGACTCGCCGCCACGGGTTTGCGCATAGCCCATGTTGATGACCGACTTATCTGGCAGCGGCCAAAATTTTTGTCCTGAATCACCCAGCTGATAAAGCTCAAGCGCTTCCCACTCGGTACGGGGCAGTGCCAGCATCTCCCGCTGCCATGCTTGGAATTTTTCTTCGGTAGCCGGTGATGATTTCCTCGCTGTCTTATCGATCTCCGCAATTTCTGCTAACAACTGATCCACCGTTTTTCTCTCACTCGCCGTATAGGCACCGATCGATGTCTCACTGATGTTGTTCAAATACGCAAACATCCCGAAATACTCATCGTGCTTGAGTGGATCGTATTTGTGAGTATGGCATTGTGCACATTGTGCCGTCAGGCCGAGCATCGACTTTCCTATCGCATCCATGCGATCAAAAATCCCTTCGACACGGAACTGCTCGGGTTTAGCTCCACCCTCTTCATTGACCATGGAGTTGCGTAAAAATCCTGTGGCGATTTTATCGTCTTGGGTCGCGTTCGGCAAAAGATCGCCGGCGATTTGTTTGATGACAAATTGATTATAAGGCATGTTGTCGTTCATCGCGGAAACCACCCAGTCGCGATAAAAATGATGATAACGTGCAAGATCTTTTTCATAGCCTGCGGAATCCGAATAACGCGCGGCATCCAACCACTCACGCCCCCAGCGCTCACCGAAATGTGGACTGGCGATCAGGCGCTCAATTTCACTTTTCGCATCTCCTTCTGCAGCGAGCTCTTCCAAACTTGGCGGCAACCCTGTTAGATCTAGCGACAAACGACGACGTAACGTGCTCTTATCTGCCGGAGGTGATGGCGATAATTTTTCTTTCTCTAATTTCGCCAAAACAAATGCATCGATAGAATTTTTCACCCATGCTTTATTTTTTACTTCCGGCACTGGCGGACGCGTGGGCGTTTCAAATGCCCAGTGCTTACCCCACTCAGCACCTTGATTGATCCAGTCACGAATCAGCTTCACTTTCTCTGGCGAGAGTCGCTTTTTTTTATCTGGCGGAGGCATGACCTCTTTTGGGTCAGTGTGCAGGATGCGCTCCATGATCAAAGACGCCTTGGCATCGCCCGGCACGATCGCCTTGCCGCTATCGCCTCCCTTGAAAGCCAACTCTTGCTTATCCAAACGCAAGCCACCCTCAATCTTCGCCTCGTCCGGTCCGTGGCAGGCATAGCAGTTTTCCGACAGGATGGGCTGGATCTGCGAAATAAAATCAATCTTCTCCGTTGCCGCGAAGGAAGGCAGGGTGCTTAGAAGAAATAAAAAAAAGGGGGAGCGATGCATTTGCAGATAAGATACGTTTCTAATCGATGAATTTCTATGACAAATTCATCTTTTTATGGTAGATTCCGATCATGATCCCGCATCCAGTGCCGTCCTTAATTTCCTCGCTTTACTCGATATTTGACCATTTACCCTCGGTTATTTTTTATGTTAAAGACGCGCAGGGAACTTTTATTCACTGTAATCCCCGATTTGAACAATTCCACGGGCTTCGCGCGGGGCAGGCCCTTGGATTGAATGATTTTTCACTCCATCGTCCCTCCATCGCAAGTCTCTACCGCAACGAGGATCGCAAGGTCATCGAGACAGGAAAACCCGCCGTGAACCGCATCTGGTTGGTTCCCAATGCAAACGGGGTTCTGCGCTGGTGGGTTTCCAATAAATTTCCCACCTACGATGCGATGGGAAATATCAACGGCATCGCAGGCGCGATGTATGAAATGTCGGGTGCAAAAGGCATGACCGAACCTTTTGCCAGGATCGAGCCCGCACTGAAACTCATCCATTCGGATCCGCATTCTACCCTCACCACCGCAGAGCTCGCCGCGTCCTGTCATTATTCCGAAAGCCAGTTCAACCGCATTTTCCGCAGCCTCACCAGCCAATCACCCCGCCAATACCTCCTCCATCACAAAGTCGAAACCGCTAAAGACCTCCTTGCCCGAACGGATCTGCCACTTTCCGAAATTGCTCACCAATCCGGCTTTTATGATGCCAGCGATTTTGGAAAACGTTTTCGGGAAATCGAAGGTATGACGCCGAGACAATACCGGACTCAGCTTCAGAAACTGATATTGGAGACCTCCGCCTGAAAAAATGGGTAACTTCAAGAAATCATCAAATATGGATTTTTTCACTGCGCTACGCGCGATGCCCTTGGCGATAGCGACCGCGTGACCCAACCAATCTTTGAGGTTGAGCGTTGACCGTGATTGGTCAAACTTGCCGGCGTGGAAACTCAGTTAAGCGTTTTGCGCAGGGCGCATCGGTTGGACGGCATGGAGGCAATGGATGTCGCCAAACGTCTGGAGTGGCTGGGTGGTTTGGTTTTTTTTGATACGGTTGGAAACATTCCAAGTGGCTGGGGCCGGGCTTGTTCCGTCATCGCCGCGCAGCCAACCGAGATTTTTACGGGTGATATCTTGCATGAAGCGGATCTGGAAAAACTGCGTGAAAGCTTGCGCAAAAACGCGCGTTCGACCGGCGATCAGGGATTCCCACAAGGCGGGTTGTGCGGTTGGGTGACTTACGAAGGTGAATTTGTTTTTGGCGAATACCATGAAATGCTGATCCGTGATGAGCAAAGCGGCGATTGGTGGGAAATCGGCGAGCTCTCCACCAAGATGGCCGAACCGATAGCGAGCTCGGCTTTTCCGAAACGTTTCGTCCCACAAACTCGGCAAGAAGATTTTGTTAGATCGGTAGAACGCGCGAAGGAATGGATTGCTGCAGGCGATATCTATCAGGTAAACCTGGCGCAGGCATTTGAGGCGGAGGTCTGCGGCGAGGGATCACTGCTCGCACTTTATGAAACCTTGCGTGAAGCAACGCCTGCTCCCATGGCGGCGTGGATGGCTTTAGACGGCAGAGAAATTCTTAGCAGTTCGCCGGAGTTGTTTTTAAAAATATCCGGAAGAGTCATTGAGACTCGGCCGATCAAGGGGACACGCCCGAGATTCAAGGATTCGGATGAAGACATGCGCTCGGCAGTCGAGTTACAAACTTCGCCGAAAGAAATATCCGAGTTGGTGATGATCACGGATTTGTTGCGAAATGATTTGGGTCAGGTTTGTGAATTCGGCAGTGTAGAAGTGAGCCGGATGTTGGAATTGGAAAGCCTCGCGCAAGTGCATCATCTAGTTTCCACCATACGCGGCAATCTGCGCCCCGAGCAAGATGCTCTAAGCGCGCTCGCCGCTTGTTTCCCGGGTGGCAGCATCACAGGAGCTCCAAAAAAACGTGCGATGGAAATCATCCACGAACTCGAACAACAAGCTCGCGGCGTCTACTGCGGAGCAATCGGTTGGTTGGGCTTCAATGGCGAAAGCGAATTCAATATCGCGATCCGCACCCTCGTGCGCGACGGCGAAAAACTCACTTACCATGTGGGTGCGGGAATTGTTGCGGATTCGATTCCGGAAGAAGAATTCCAGGAAACCCTCCACAAAGCGGAGGGGATCAAGCTTGGGGTGGAGAGGTTTCAGGGACTGACCGTGGCGGCGGATTGTATCCGCCCAGCCAATACTAATGAATGAAAGGCATGGCGGATACAATCCGCCGCCACAGCACACATTCACTAAAATCAAACCCCTAAGACATCGTCTCCCATGTGCGTTAGAGCCACATGTCCAGACATAAAACCATCATTTTAGAAAACGAAGGCGATACCACTCTTGATATCTCATCCCTCATCGATGTGTGCTTTCTCCTGCTGATTTATTTCATCGTCACCTCGACGATTGCCCCCAGTGAGCGCGATCTGGATTTAGCATTACCGAATCACGAACCAACAATACCCATCCAACCACCTATTCCGCCAATGGTGCTGCGCATCAATGACCAAGGCGCAGTAATCGCCGGACATGGCGACGCTGAACAAGTGTTAGATACCGATATAGATAGTCGTGATCTACCGCTGCTGTTGATGCAATTGGATCTTTATAAGACTGCCGCAATAAGTTCCGGCGACATCCCTAAAGTTATGTTGGAAGTAGATGAAAATGTCCGACAACAACGAACCATTGATGTGCTCAATGCCTTCGCTGCTGCCGGAATTTCCTCAGTCGCTTTTAACGAACTGATTCGTTTATAAAATGTCGCTTAGGCGATTTCCGAAGCGTAGAACTCCTGCCAATCGTCGAGATTGTTCAGGTTAACCGCATCGGTGGGCTTCCCATCTGGAAGACCTACTGATGCGAGGATGGATTGGCGAGTTTCGTCCGAATGCTGATAACCCGCGACCGCGGCGTTGATTTCTGCAATGGAGGCAGCGTTGAGCTTGGTTGCATTGTCGGCGAAGAATTTTTCAAACTGGGTATAGCTCGGCTTGTTGGCGGCAACGAAGGAAACCAATGCCTCTTGACTCACACCGAGTGCATCAAGCACCATCAGATCGTAGCCAGGGCCGCAGTTTTTGTATCCATCAGCAAGCTTACCAACGGCACCAAGGCTCATTTTTTGCCAGAGACGTGGAAGGTGAAGAACGCCAAGCGGACCAGCAGTGCCGGATGAAATAGTGGGAACAATTTTGTGACTCATAGTCCCGAGAAGCTAATCGGCAAATTACAAATTACAAATTACAAATTCAAGAAGTTGGAGATTTAAACGGAGGGGCAAAGAAACTGAGAATCCATGAATTAAAAATATAAACCTGAATTCCTCCTCCGTTCTCTCAGCTTCTCCGACCCTCCGTTTCAATCTTTGCAGAAGAATGAGCCAAATCTTCTTTATCCTTGCTCGTTTGCCCCACTTCGGATTTGTTCTCGGCTCTCATGTCCACACTATCTACCGCTGACCTCCTGGCACTTGATACGGACGGCATCTCCAGCCGCCTGTCAAAACTCAGGAGGTACCTTTGACGTTCCCTCTCTAGAAAATAAAATCCAGACGCTCGAAGAAGCAATGGGCGCTCCAGCATTTTGGGACGATCCTGATAAAGCCCGCAAAATCTCCGAAGAAGCGGCTTCGATGAAAAAGAAGTTGGAAAAATTCTTTTCACTCGAGAATCGATGCAAAGACGTGGTCGAAGGCGTGACGCTCGCAAAAGAGTTTGATGACAATGATTTAGCCAAAGAAGCAATCCTTGGCGCAGCGAGCTTGGAAAAGGACATTCGTGAATTCGAATTGCTCACACTATTGAATCGGCCAAACGACAATGCCAGCTGCTACCTCGTGATCCAAGCCGGAGCCGGTGGCACCGAGGCCTGCGACTGGGCACAAATGTTGCACCGCATGTACACCCGTTGGGCAGAAAGCAAAGGCTACAAGGTCGAAACCCTTGATTGGGAAGACGGCGACAGCGCCGGCCTGCGTTCCTCTACGATCAAGATCATTGGCGAAAACGCATTTGGTTTCCTCAAAAACGAACGCGGTGTGCATCGACTTGTTAGAATTTCACCCTTCGACTCCGCAGGTAAACGCCATACCTCCTTCGCATCCATCGATGCGACTCCAGAAGTTGATGACAAGATCAACATCGAGATCGCTGACAAAGATGTTGAAATCACCACCATGCGCTCCGGCGGCAAAGGCGGACAAAACGTCAACAAGGTGGAGACTGGAGTTTTGCTACGCCACCTTCCCACAGGCATCCTGATCAAATCCACCGCCTCACGTACCCAGGGAGCCAACAAGGAACTCGCCTACCAAATCCTCAAAGCGAAACTCTTCCAGATCGAGGAAGACAAACGCGCCGCCGAGGCCGAAGCCGCTTACGGCGAAAAAAGCGATGTCTCATGGGGTAGCCAAATCCGCTCCTACGTTTTCCAGCCCTACCAGAAAGTCCTCGATCTCCGCACCGGCGAGGAATCAGGCAACATCCAGGATGTGATGGACGGCGATATCGATAACTTCATTGAAGCCAAGCTACGCGGAAAAGTCCGCGTCAAAGGTGCCAAGGATGAGGATGAGTGATGGGGAGATGTTAGAGAAGCGAGCTAACGTCGTTACCCACTTCTGCCATAACTGTCTTTGTTTGCTCTGTTCGTTACATGCTCCAACATGGGGCGTAAATAGACCCCATAAACCAAACCCAAAAGATCATGGGGAGAATTTTTCTTATCGGATCTAGCAGATGCACTTACTAGCTTCCACGCTCTACCGCTGTGGTTGCATCCAAACAGCCACCAATCCCCCAGCTCACCAGTCATCCGGAACATGTATTCATTTCCGCTCTTATTCTGAATGCCTTTCTTTTCAGTGGTAAACGAAACTGCCGAAAGTATTTCTTCTAGAGATTCTTCGACTGGTTCATTCGGTGGCAACGAAAACGTGCCTTCTTTGACCACGCGCCAATATACTTTAACGAAGGCAGAAGCGAATCGTTCAAATGAGGTATCTAGATCAGGGTTCATTGCATTAGCAGTTGTTGTAAATATTCTGGCCGTTTTCATGCAAGGTTAGTCGCAATGGAGTTCCAGATTTGTTTTTTTAGGGATTAACGATTAGGTAAAAATTACTTTTCAAGATGCGCACTAATCCAATCAGGATCTCTTCTGCAATCCACTACTGCCACAACTAGAGCTTCTGAATTTTTGAACTCATAAAATATGGCATAGGGAAATCGCCGACTCAGTAGTCTATGCAGATGTCGGTATGGCTGGCGGTGTATACCTGCCGTAATTTTCAAGCCGTCGATATCTGAACGTAATTGGGACAAAAAATACTCACCCAGTCCCGGATCCTGAAATTCGTAAAATAGAAACCCTTCCTTGATATCTTCAAGCGCGTCGCTCGATATACGGATGTGAATCATCTCTGGCCTATCGAGAATTTAACGGTATCCCAGTCATGCACTTCAGTCGCTCCGTTCTCGATGCGCTCGAGCCTATTGTCCAGAAGCTCACGAACTGCCGGGGATACATCCATGTCTTCTAACTGCGTGCTTAAATCATCCCAGATTGCCTCTAGAATCTGAAATTTTTCGCGCAAGGGGAGTTTGCGGACTTCAGCGATGCTCATGCATTCACTATATGATTCATTTCCCATAATGCGAGCGGAAATTACGGCAGAAGTTCGTGATGATTCGCTTGCGAGGTCGCGATTTGCAATTGCCGACATACTGAAGGCAAAAAGGTTGGCCATCTGCGCTGCGCTTCGATTCACGGTTCCTTTCTAGGGACAGGAATGTCCCTTCTCCTTATTGGATTCATACCCAGCCTAATCACTTTTCATCCTACTTGCATTCTCAGGTCTTGATTCGCGGCTGAGTGCGGGTGAGGCTAGGAAATGGTCGAGCGACTGAGAGAAGCAATCCGTGATGTTGAAGGATTCCCGAAGGAAGGAATCATTTTTAAGGATATCACTCCTATCTTGGGCGATGCGGAACTTTTTCGCGCGTCGATTGATTTGCTCAGTGCCTCGGTTGGTGGGGTGAAGGTGGACAAAATTATCGGAATCGATGCGCGTGGCTTCATTTTCGCGGCAGCGGTGGCGGATCGTTTGGGGGTTGGATTTGTGCCAGTCAGGAAAAAAGGCAAGCTACCATGGAAATGCAAGGAAGCTGCCTACGCCCTAGAATATGGTGAGGCGACCGTTGAAATGCATGAGGACGCAGTGCGGCCAGGCGAGAAGGTGATGCTGGTCGATGATTTGCTCGCCACCGGCGGGACTTCCGCAGCTGCGGTGAAACTCCTTACAGAACAAGGTGCAGATATAGTGGCGATTTCTTTTTTAATCGAGCTTTCATTTCTCAACGGACGCGAAAAGCTCGGCGCGCACCCCGTTAGATCGATCTTGAATTTTTAATCCCCTGCAATTACGAACGAACAAAATGAGCTGGAAAAAATATAACGAAAGTTTGGTGAGATACGAAGACCTCAGTTTCTCCCTAGATCTGTCTTTGATGGATTTGAAGCCGGTCCAGAAAAACGCGCTGAAAGACAACATCGCGAAAGCGTTCGATGACATGATCGCATTGGAAAGCGGTGCCATTGCCAATCCGGATGAAGGCCGCATGGTCGGTCATTATTGGCTGCGCAAACCTGAGATCGCGCCAAGTGCCGAGATCAAATCCCAAATCACCGAGCCGATCAGAGCGTTGAAAAAATTTGCCGAGCAAGTTCATACCGGCCAAGTCCTCACCGCAGCAGGTGGCGTTTTCAAACAGGTTTTGCTGATTGGAATCGGTGGATCGGCACTCGGCCCGCAACTGGTTTCCCAAGCGATTGGTCAGAAAGCCAAACTCCCGATCGCGTTTCTCGACAACACCGATCCGCAAGGAATCGATGAAATCCTGACCACTTTGAAACTTGCGGAGACTTTGGTATTGGTCATCTCCAAATCTGGTGGCACTCCTGAAACCCGCAACGGAATGTTAGAAGCCAAAGCGGCCTTCGACAAAGCAGGAATCGATTTCGGAAAACACGCGGTCGCCGTCACTGGCGTGGGCTCAAAGCTCGATCGCTACGCAACCGAACAAGGTTTCATCGCTCGTTTCCCGATGGAAGATTGGGTCGGCGGGCGGACTTCTGTTTTATCTACGGTGGGTCTAGTACCAGCCGCATTGCAAGGGCTTGATATCGATAGCATGCTGAAAGGTGCCGCCGCGATGGATGAAAAAACCCGCGTGCGCGATGCAGCAAAGAACGCCGCGATGCAGCTCGCAATCGCATGGTATAGCGCAACCAACGGCAAAGGCGAAAAGGACATGGTCGTTCTGCCTTACAAAGATTCGCTCGTCCTGTTTTCCAAATATCTCCAACAGCTCGTGATGGAATCTTTGGGCAAAGAAAAAGATCTCGCTGGCAACACCGTCAACCAAGGCATCGCGGTTTACGGCAACAAAGGTTCAACCGACCAACACGCCTACGTCCAACAACTCCGCGAGGGCGTGAACAATTTCTTCGCGACCTTTATCGAAGTCCGCCATGGCCGCCAGGGCAAATCCATCGAGGTCGATCCCGGAAACACCAGCCAAGACTACTTGCAAGGTTTCCTTCGTGGCACCCGCAACGCGCTTTACGAAAACGGTCGCAAATCTCTGACGATTTCGATTTTTGAAGTCACTCCCTTCACGCTGGGCATGCTGATCGCGTTGTTCGAGCGCGCGGTTTCCTTCTACGCCTCCTTGGTCAACATCAACGCCTACCACCAGCCGGGTGTAGAAGCTGGCAAAGCCGCCGCCGCCATTTTCCTCGATCTCCTCGGTCGCGTGCGCGGTCGATTGGTTTCCGAAGCCAAGAACGCGGAACAACTCGCCTTCGAAGTTGATGCCGATCCAGAATCGGTCTATCACTGCCTCGTCCACCTTGCGAACAACGGCGAAGCACAAATGTCCATGGGCAAAACCCCAGCGGATGATTTGTTCCAGTTGTGAAATGAAGATCTTCACCGCAGAGGCGCAGAGGTCGCGGTGGGTCGCAGAGAAGTCAGGATGAATCGCAGATTCTTCAGCTTACTCCGAACAAGTGGTCATTGTTAAATAGAGATAGGGTGAATTTCATAAGAAAAAACTCACTTTGCCCTACTCATCTAAACCGCATACACCATTTCCCCCAATTCTCATCATCCAGAGCTTTGACTCCAATTCGCTCCGTCCAAGCAAGGAGGCTGCGCTATAACCGAGTTCGCTACAGCTTAGATGGCTTTGCGACCCTCCGCGACCTCTGCGCCTCCGCGGTGAAAAATTAAACCCTATAAATTTGAGGTTTCAAGTTGGCTCTGAACGGTTAAGTTTCGTGCATGATCCAGATCACTTACAAAGCAAGCACCCAACTGGTGGCCTTGTTGAAAAGCAAGTCGGCGTCGCCGACGGCTGGATTGCGGCTTGGCGTCAGTAAAGGTGGCTGTGCGGGATGGCAGTATGAGATGAAAGTGGCCGAGCCAGAAGCGGGAGACGAAATCGTCGAGCAAGGCGAGGCGCGAGTCATCGTCGCTGCGGATAGTTTTGATAAGCTACGGGGTTGTGAAATCGATTACTCCGACGATCTAACAGATGCTGGATTTAAAATTCACAATCCCAAAGCGCGGCGTTCCTGTGGATGCGGCACATCGTTCGAGCCCGATGACGAGCCGGATGGCAGTGGAGCGGAAGACGGCGAAGTTTGCGGCGAGGGAGGCGCGATTTAATTCACGTGCCTCAAAATCGAAAACAGCAGAGCGAAGAACTCGAGCCGCCAAAGCCCGCCTTTTATTGGTGGACGCTTGCTAACATTTTGGCCGCATCCTTTGCTCTGCTCAGTTGGGTTTTATGCTTGCACATTTTCGGCAATCCGGAAATCCCACGCAACTACACATTTCTAAAAAAACTTGGCAGGATCCCCGAGCTCACTCGCTACACTGTCCTCGATGTACCCAACGGTAACGCTTTGAATCCCACCGAAATCTACGGTAAATACTTCGGACTAAGCGAAGAAAAACGCACCAAGCTCAACGCACTCTTGCTGCGCAATTACATGCGTAATTTTGAAAACAATCTTCTCCTCACCTATGCCGAAGGTGATTACCAAGTTGCCGATGTAACCAAGCTGGAAAAAGGCGATTTCCTCTATCCCGGCTTCGCAATCCGCACCCAAGCGCTCGTGAAACAAGACGACTTCGCTCAAGCCATTGGCTTCCCTGTAGTGATGGAATACATATTCCCAACCAAGGACACCGAGGCCGTTTTTCAGTTCAACAAGGGCGATATTCTTGAGGTAAATAAAAACCCTAACTGCGCCGCCATCATTCACATTTCCAGAACCACCGTCGAAGGCGAACAAGCATTGAAAATCACCGCCGTCCCCATCGCCTACGGCTCCTATCGCGTCGGAGAAAAAACCTCCTTCGCCATCGAACCCCCAGTCGTCCTGAACCCTGATTCAAAACTACCGATCTGGAAGTAAACGATCTTAACGATTTAATACAATGAAGCGGAGAGTCGGAGACACGGAGCAAACAGAGGTTGTTTAGATTAAATCTATATTACTAAAAAACCTCCGCTAGCTCAGCTTCCTCCGTTTTCTCCGCTTAAATATTTCTTTATCAAAAATAAAGCCTCAAACCGAAACCTTCTTCCCGCCGTTTTGGGCGGATTCGTAGATCGCGCGGATGAGCACCACGGCTTTGCGTGCCTCACCTGCATGCGTTTTGCACTGACGACCCTCTTGAATCGATTGCACGACTTCTTCGAAATTGCGCTGATGCTGATAGAAATTGATCGCCGTCGGATCGTTCGCACCGAGGCCTGCTTCTTGGCCTTTCATCAAGGTCGATTTGATCTGCGCGTCCTCGGGTTTCTCTTCACGGAAATCCCAGATCTCAAATGCCTCGTCTGCAAGGAAAACGGAGCCATCGGTTCCAGCGAGTTGGACACGTGCGGGATGCCCTGCTTTTGACCATGTGCAGGTCGAGCACTCGATCACGCCCAGCGCACCATTTTCAAACTCCACCGTCGCGACGATGCTGTCTTCCACTTCGATGCGTTCGTGAGCCAGGCAGGCGGTGACCGCTTGCACGGATTTCGCAGGGCCCGCGAGATAGAGCAACGCATCGACTGTGTGCACGGATTGATTCATCAACGCGCCACCACCATCCAAGGCCCACGTCCCGCGCCAACCTGCTGAATCGTAGTAAGCCTGATCGCGATACCATTTCACATAAGCCGATGCCGAAGTGAGTTTTCCAAAACGTCCTTCATCAGCCGCTTTCTTGAACGCGTCCATCCCAGGATGGAAACGGCGATTCAATACCGCAGATAGCGTCTTACCATTTTTCGCTGCCGCTGCCATCAACTGATCGATGCGCTCGGTGGTGATTTCCAATGGCTTCTCACAAATCACATGCTTGTCGGCATTCAACGCCGCAAGTGCAGGATCAAGGTGTGCACCGGAAGGCGTCCCGATCGTAACGATTTCCAACTCAGGATCGGCGAGAAAATCATCGATATTCGAATAAGCCTTGCCGCCATATTCCGCTGCGATTTTTTCCGCAGCCTCCGCACGGAGATCGAAAACCGAATGGAGTTCCCCGCCAGTCATGGCAGTGATGGCTTTTGCGTGAAAGTGGCCGATCATGCCAGCGCCGATGATTCCGAATTTCATAAAGTGATTTTGTGGTTGGTTAAATGAGTGAATTGCTGGGATATTTGGTCGCTAGCCGATCGCTTGCAAGATTTGAAATGAAACAATCCCCTGAAAAAAAATCCTGCTGTTGCGAACACACGGCCGATCCAGCCCCACCACCGACTTCTGGGGCGAAATATTTCTGCCCGATGTGCCCAGGCGTGGAATCCGACAAGCCAGGCGATTGCCCGATCTGCGGCATGGCCTTGGAAAGAAATCCTCTCAACGCCGATGACAGTGAAGATCACGAAATTCGTGCCCTGAGCCGGAAATTCTGGATCTCTGCTTTTCTCACTCTCCACGTGTTCATCCTAGCGATGTCACACATGGTTCCCGGGCTTCATTTCCGCACAGACATCACCAAATGGATTGAGTTTGCCCTAACCATCCCCGTCGTTTTCTGGGCTGGTGGAATGTTTTTCACCAAAGCGTGGGTCTCGCTGAAAACATGGAATCTCAACATGTTCACCCTCATCGCATTGGGTGTCGGCGCGGCATTTATCTACAGCAGCATCGCAGTCCTCGCTCCCGGTGTGTTTCCTGAATCTTTCAGAGAACACGGCGAGGTCGGCCTCTACTTCGAAGCCGCCGCAGTGATCACGGTTCTGGTACTGCTTGGTCAACTGTTAGAAACCAGAGCCCGCGCCCGCACCGGCGAAGCCATCCAATCCCTCATCAGCCTCGCCGCGAAAACCGCTCACCGCCTCCGCGACGGCGTAGAAGAAGATGTCCCTGTCGATGCAATCGCAGTCGGCGATCTGCTCCGTGTTCGTCCCGGCGAAAAAATTCCCATCGACGGCACGATCACCGATGGCAGCGGCAACATCGACGAATCCATGATCACTGGTGAACCCATGCCAGTTGCGAAAAAAGACGGCGACCCCGTGATCGGCGCGACTCTGAACCAAAACGGAAGTTTCGTGATGCGTGCGGAAAAAATCGGTAGCGACACCTTGCTTTCACAAATCGTCCACATGGTCGCAGAGGCCCAACGCAGCCGTGCGCCCATCCAAAAAGTCGCTGATACGGTGGCGAGTTGGTTCGTGCCCATCGTGGTGGCTTCGTCGATTGCGACCTTCATCCTCTGGGCAACTTTCGGCCCCGCACCTGCCATGGCGTTCGCTCTCGTCAATGCGGTTTCCGTGCTGATCATTGCGTGTCCTTGTGCGCTTGGGTTGGCGACTCCCATGTCCATCATGGTCGGCATAGGCCGCGCAGCAGGAATGGGGATCTTGGTGAAAAATGCGGGTGCCATCGAGCTCGCGGAAAAAGTCACGCATCTCGTCACAGACAAAACCGGAACTCTAACAGCTGGAAAACCACGCATCACCGATGTCATTCCCGCATCTGGCTACAATAACGATTCTTTACTCCAACTCGCCGCTTCAGTCGAGTCGCTCAGCGAACATCCGCTCGCTCGCGCAGTAACCGATGCCACGAAAGAATCTAACATATCCATTTTTCCCGTTACCCATTTCGAATCCGTCACCGCAGGCGGCGTCACTGGCACAGTCGATGGTAAAGTTGTTAGAATCGGTAAATCTTCCTTCCTCAACGAACACAGCATCGCCATTCCTGACGATTGCCAACAAATTGCCTCAGAGCTGCAAGAAAAAGCTAAGACTGTGGTATGGGTTAGCGTAGGTAAAGAACTCGCAGGCATTTTCGCCATCGCCGATCCCATCAAGCCATCCAGCGCCGAGGCGATACGCACACTGCACGAGATGGGCCTGAAAGTCATCATGTGCACGGGCGACAACCACGCCACCGCGCATGCCGTCGCACGTGAACTCGGGATAGACGAAGTCCATGCGGAAGTCGTTCCTCAGGATAAAATCGAACTCATCCGCAAACTCAAACAACAGGGCGCGGTCGTCGCCATGGCGGGCGATGGAATTAACGACGCCCCAGCCCTCGCTGGTGCCGATATTGGAATCGCCATGGGCACCGGCACCGACGTCGCCATCGGCAGCGCGGCGATCACCCTCGTCAAAGGCGATCTCATCGCCATCGCTAAAACCATCGCCCTCAGCCGCGCCACCATGCGCAACATCCGCCAGAACCTTTTCTTCGCTTTCATCTACAACGCCCTTGGCGTCCCCATTGCCGCTGGTATTCTCTACCCCATCTTCGGCATCCTCCTCAACCCCATGATTGCCGGCGCCGCGATGAGCTTCTCCTCCGTCTCCGTCATCCTCAATGCCTTGCGCTTACGGAAGGCTGAACTTTGAAAGGAAGAAATTTTAACCACAATGGTAGCGAAGCGGACATGGACGGAGTGAAACGTAGTCAAATTGCACGGAGTTCACGGAATGGAAATGGTTTCTATTAAAATAACTAACGCCATCGAGCCGAGTTAACCAACAATCCTCTATCCTTTCTTCACCGTGTATTACCTCCAATCCGTGGGTGAAAATCCCCCCAATAAAGGCTGGAATCCTCAGCACCTCAGGTGTTGGCTATGGCCATGAAATGGACGTTGTTAATGACGAGCACTTTGCTCGCCCTTGCATCTGCGCAAGAGCTAACAGATTGGCGTCTTGAGCTTCTGAAAGAAAGCGGTCTATCCGCCGAAACCGAAGCCTTGGAGAAATTTCAAAAGGGGCTGAGTCAGCCCGATGGCAACTTGGATAAAATGGTCAAACAGCTCGGCTCGGAAGAATTTAAACAGCGCGAGCAGGCACAGAAAGAAATTTTGCTACTGGGAAAAAACGTGCTGCCACAGCTACGCCTCATGCTCAATTCAGACGACCCTGAAATACGGATGCGACTCACAACCATCATGAATCAACTGGAAGTCGGCGGACGCTGGGCAAAGGACAACCTGCTACGCGAAGCGGTCGCCAGTTTGCTTGAAGAAAGAAAAAACCCCGACGCAGCCAAACCCAATGCAAAACTCTTCGTGGAATTCTTCAACAAGGACGCAGCCTCTGTATCCGATGGCTACCAGCGCCTGAAATTCAAAACCGGTGTGGGAGAAGCCGGCTCCGTAAAAGATGGCATGGCACGCTTAAATGGCAAACATGACCGCGATGGAGATCAACAACTCCTACTCCTCGCGAAAGATCTAACAGAAAAAGAAGAATTCCCCGACTCCTTCCGCGTCGAGTCGAAGATCGGCGGCGGCGATGAAGGCATGGGAGCCTTCCATGTCGGGATCTCAGTCGGAAATGTCCGCGCCCTCTTCCATCCTGGATACCAGAATGGAGCATTTCGTATCGAACAAGTTTCTAACAACTTGGCGATCTTGGGCAATACCGACATGACCTTTACCCCACCCTCCAATAAACTCCTCTTCATGAGTATGGATATCAAACGCCTGCCCAACAAAGAGGTCGAAATCAGCGTCAAAATCACCCACGAAAAACAAACCTTCCGTACCAGCCAGATCGTCAAAGCAGATGCCATTGGCAAACTGGACCGCATCGCCCTCGATCGCAGTGGCAGAAACGGTGGCGACGCCATCTTCGACGACCTCATCGTCGATCTGAAGTGAAACTTTAAACCTCAATTCTGAAAGACGTTGGTTTGGTTTTCTCTCTGTCTCATTCTTTTGCAAATGCGCTTAAACAATCGCTCCCTCTTGATTTGAGATTTAGACTTTAAAGTTTAGGATTCAAGCGTAGCCCATACGCGCCACTCTTCCTTGAAACTTGAACCTTGAAATTCACCCCAAATAAGTAGTTGCGCGTCAGGGAATTGGACCGACTTTGGTAAAAGATGTTGAAAATCATATCCAAACGCAATCGAGCAAAACTTCTTAGTTTACTTGCCATGTCCGTGATTCTTCCAGCCATTCATGCGCGCGGAAACGATGAAAAATTCTTGGTTAATTTCAAAGATGAGGACTGCGCCAAGGGATGGTCTTCCGTCAATGACGACGTCATGGGCGGGATATCCAAAGGTGGATTTGAGATCACTGACCGCAAAACCCTTCTCTTCAAAGGCAGCCTTTCGCTGGAAAACAACGGCGGATTTGCCTCCATTCGCAGCAAGCCGAAGAACCTCGATCTCACTGGCATGAAAGCCCTCGCAGTCAGGGCGAAGGGCGATGGCAGAACGTATTGGATTGAATTGCGCGTTACCCGTCAGATGCGCGCGAGCTCTTATCGCGCGGATTTCACAACCACCAAAGGCGAATGGAAGAACTCGATCATTCCCTTGGAAAATTTCAAACTACAAGCATTCGGACAACCCCTGCCATCCGACCCAATAAAACCAGAGGAAGTCGAATCCGTCGGCTTCACCATTGCGGATAAAAAATCCGGTGAGTTCGAGCTTGAGATTGAATCGATCAAAGCAGTCTCTCAGACCGTGGCGACAGAGGCCCCGAGAGGTGGAGGCACCATCGTCGATGTTGCGAAATCTGCGGGTCAGTTCAAAACTTTGTTAGCAGCGGCAGTTGCTGCGGATTTAGTAGGCGCGCTCAGCGGCAAAGGCCCGCTTACCGTATTCGCTCCCACCGATGAGGCTTTTGCAAAACTCCCAGAAGGAACCGTTCAGGAATTATTGAAGCCAGAAAACAAAGCCAAGCTCGTTGCCATCCTCAAATATCATGTGATCGATGGAAAAGTCACTTTGGCAAATGCCCTAACAGCTGGCCAGGCAGAAACCCTTCAGGGCTCAAAGCTCAGTGTAAAATTTGAAGACGGACGCGTGCTCGTGAACTCAGCCAAACTTTTAAATGCCGATATCGTTGCATCTAACGGAATCATTCACGTCATCGACCAAGTCCTAATTCCGCCAGACAACAGTAAAAAAGTTCTCAGCCCCGCCGGCCTGATTGAACTAGCAATCAGTCGTGGAGTTCCCCTCTTTAACAACGGCGACGAAGCCGCCTGTGTTGCCATCTATGAAGTCGCTTGCGAAAGCCTTCGCATCCTCCCAGACACCTCGATAAAATCCCGTGCTACCATCTCTAAAGCCCTCGCTGAAATGCGCGAAGAAAAAAACGCAACCAAAAAGGCATGGATCCTCCGCGGAGCGCTGGACAAAACTTACGAAGCCTTAGAGACCAGACATGAAGAATGAAATCTCCATTCCCAATATCTAATATCCATACGCACACCCTTACTCATTCATCCTAGCTCGGAAGAAGTTAGGGCAGTCGAAAAAACTAATCCTATTTCACGTTATTAACCACTAAGACTCTTAAAATCATTCAAGAATATCTCCGACTTTTGGGATTTTTGAAGGGCACTGGATATCGCGCATCGCCAAAAAAGAGCGGATCTTCGGTCACAAAAACCTTTCCCAGATTAAGCGCAATCCTAGGGTGCAAAAAAGGAACTGATTTGAAAAAATGAGAAGCACGATCCAGATTATGCGCTAATTTAATTCCAAAATCGCGCGCCAAAATGAATAACCCTCACTTTTTCAACAGCTACTATAATCTCCTTCAGCGTATTGAGGAAATTAATGCTCCAGACTATGCGCGCAGCAGAAACTTTCTCGACGGCAATGTCACGGCTTTGAGTCCCTTTATCACCCATGGTATCCTTAGCACACGTCAAATAGCCACCGCCGTGCTCACTCGCTACTCGCGAGATGCCTCGGAGAAATTTCTTCAAGAACTTGGCTGGCGCGAATACTTCCAACGCGTCTGGCAGCATCAAGGCGACGGCATTTTCACCGACCTGCGCTTACCACAAGAAAAGGTCTGCTCCAGTCTAGTTCCCACTGCCATCGCGACAGGTAAAACGGGCATCTTGGCAATCGACCAGGCTATCGAGCAACTCGTCCGCACGGGTTACATGCACAATCACGCGCGTATGTGGACCGCCAGCCTCACCTGCAATATTGCGCAAACACACTGGCTCGAACCCGCTCGTTGGATGTATTACCACCTACTCGATGGCGATCTCGCCAGCAACTCTCTCAACTGGCAGTGGAACGCGGGCACCTTCAGCAATAAAAAATACTACGCAAATCAACACAACATCAACACCTTCTCCCGAAGCACTCAAAGAGGCACCATCCTCGATGTCAGTTACGACGAGATCAGCGCCGTCCCGCTCCCATCTAACCTAAATACTCGCGCCCCGCTAACTCTAACAAACACCTTCCCTCCCTCCATCGCCGCCCCGCTCACGGCGAGCTCTGCGCTCCTATATTCGATTTGGAATCTCGACCCAACATGGCATCCCGATTTCGCGGGACGTCGCGTCCTCTGGATCGAGCCGAGCAAACATCAAGCTTTTCCTCTTAGTCCCTTGCGGTGGCAGTTCATCCAACACTGGGCCGCCCAAATCCCCGGCCTTGAGCTCTTCGTGGGCGAACGTTTTGACCTCTTCCCACAAGGAGTAGAGCATCTTTCACTTACGCACCGCGAACATCCAACGTGCCACGATTGGCCCGGCACCTGCGACGCGCGCGACTGGATGTGTCCGTTAACCACAGGCTCCTTCTCAAGCTTCTTCGCCTTCTGGAAAAAGGCTCAAAAGGAGCTCGCTCAACCAGTTCTCGTCTAAATGCCTGACCTTAAAAAACAGTTTAAAACCTGCCCAGTTTGCCATCGTCCTTTTCACAACCGCAAAAAGTGGAACGAACGTGGTCTGTGGGAAACGATCAAATACTGCTCAGAAAAATGCCGAAAAAACCGTCAGCAAATAAAATAAAAGAGAAGCATATCGAACGCCTTATGCTCGGAAAAAAATCGGGCATCAACATCGGATCTCGTAACGTCCCGCATCACCTCTACGCCCACGAGCGGGACACATTCGAGCGCGCCATCAAGTTTCGCTTTCTCACCGTCTCTGACCGCGAACGCCCCAATCTTGAGAACATCTGGCAGAAATATTGCCTCGCCAAGGAATGGGATTACTACGTCCTTAAGAAAACTGCTGATGGAGAAGGGCACATTTACAAAAATAAACGACTGCATGAGATCCTTCCCCTGAAGGAAGCAAAGCAAAAGCTCATCGACGAACTCAAATGAAACGCGCGGTCTGGTGGATCAAGCGGGACTTTCGCCTAGCGGATAACCTCGCGCTAACTAAGGCTCTTGCCAAGTGTGACGAGGTGATCCCACTCTTCGTTTTCGAGCCTGAACACCTCGCACTTCCTGATACCTCGCCCATGCACGTCCATGCGTGGACACAGGCTCTCACCGATCTCCGTGCTAATCTGCAACATTCTGGCGGTGATCTACTCATCGCGCGTGGTGAGATCCGCCACGTCCTAACAGAGCTCCAGCAGCGTTATCCCTTTACTCACCTTTTCTCGCACGAAGAGACAGGCAATAACTGGACATACCGGCGCGACCTCGCTGTGAGAGATTGGTGCTGCCAGCACGCCGTCAACTGGCGCGAGTCCCCACAAAATGGCGTCGTCCGCCGGCTCCGAACACGCGACAACCGCAGTCCGATCATTCAGCAACGTCTGCTCGCCTCTGCCACGCTTCCAGCCCCTTCGCACCTCAAATTCCCCACGACTCTCGCTAGCATTTGCGCACGTCGTGCCGTGCCATCGGTCAGTGAATTCTTCTCGCTTGCTGAATATCCAGAGATCCAATGGGATGTTCTGCAAACCGTCTCAGAGACTCAGGCGCACATTGATCTGCAGTCCTTTCTTACTGTCCGTGGCCATGCCTACTCCGGTGGCATTTCCTCCCCCAACTCCGCCTTTACCGCGGGCTCCCGCCTTTCCGTTCACCTCGCTTGGGGAACGCTAAGCCTGCGTACCGCCTTCCAGCGCACCTATGCCCGCGTCACCGAGCTCAAGGAATCTGCTTCAGAAAGTAAAACCCGTTGGCTTCGCAGTCTCCGGGCCTTTGAGTCACGCCTTCATTGGCACTGCCACTTCATTCAACGGCTTGAGTCCGCTCCGCATATGGAGTTTCACGCTCTCAACCCCGCCTATGAGCATTTAACCTATCAGGACGACCCAGAAAAACTCCGCTCCTGGGCACAGGGACGAACGGGATATCCCATGATCGACGCTTGTATGCGCTGCCTCGCTGCCACGGGATTCCTCAACTTCCGCATGCGCTCGATGGTCGTGAGCTTCGCCTGCTTTGGCTTGCACCTCGATTGGCGCGCCATTCACCCCCATCTCGCATCCATCTTCCTCGACTACGAACCTGGCATCCATCTCTCCCAACTCCAAATGCAAGCCGGTATCGTCGGAATCAACACCATTCGCGTCTATAGTCCGACCAAGCAAATCATGGACCAAGACCCCCACTGCACCTTTATTAAAAAGTGGATCCCCGAGCTCCACTCCTTTACCCCCGAGGAAATCCTCCACTACGAAACGATCAACCTCGGAACCTACCCCGCGCCCATCGTCGACTTCAAAATCAACTCTAAGGCCATGAAAGACTACGTTTTTACCATCCGCAAAAGCAGCGTAGGAAAATCTAACAGCGCCCAAGTCCTCAACCAACACGGGTCCCGAAAATCCTCCAAAAAAAAATCGTCACCAAAGAAGAAAAAATCAGAGCCTACGCTGAAAGAAGACGATCAAATGAAACTTTTTTAGATAATAAAGAGAAACAAAAAACACTTTCTAGCCCTCCTTCGCCAAGGCTACGGCGGGCGGGCTTGCCAAGCTAAGCCTTAGCGAAGAGCTGGAGGCGAGGGGAGTCGAACCCCTGTCCGGAACGCCATCTGCGTTGGCATCTACACGTTTAGTGGGTCATCTGGGATTTCGGAGACGCTGGGCTGACCTACGGCGTTGAGTTTCCTAGAAACCTGTTTGATCTCGAAAGAGGACCCGGTTACCCGATCCTCGATCCAGCCTGCTAGGTGTCGTCTACTCCCCTAGCAGGCGTTGGGGTATTGACGTTGCTGTCAATTAAGCAGCAAGTGCGAGCTCGTTAGAGTCTGCATTTATTTGTTTTGGGCGGCTTTTTTAAGAGGCCAACCGACCAACCTCTACGTGCAACCAGCGCTTCAAACATTCCGTCGAAACCAGAACGCCCCCTTCGCTTAGCGATTATCAGACTAACCCAGGACTGGGTTTATTCAAAGGAAATTCTAAACTTTAAACTTTAAATCTCAAAGGAAGAGAGAGCCTTTGCGGCTTTGCATTGAAAATCAGACCCCAAGAAACACGCCAAATCCTCAATCAAAGGTTGCAAAACCTGCTTGCTTGGCTAAAACCCCGCCCCGCCGAGACCCCTCGGCCCAATAACCATCACACACATTAGGCATGAAGGACCTCAGCAAATACCGTAACATCGGAATTTTCGCCCACGTTGACGCGGGCAAAACGACCACCACCGAACGCATTCTCAAACTCACCGGTAAGATTCACAAAATCGGCGAGGTCCACGACGGCGCATCCACCATGGACTTTATGGAACAAGAAGCTGAGCGCGGTATTACGATTCAATCCGCTGCGACCACTTGTTTTTGGAAAGGTCACCAGTTCAACGTGATCGACACTCCAGGACACGTTGACTTCACGATCGAAGTTTATCGCTCGCTTAAAGTTCTCGACGGTGGCGTCGGCGTTTTCTGCGGATCCGGCGGTGTTGAGCCACAATCCGAAACCAACTGGCGTTACGCGAACGATTCAAAAGTTTCCCGCGTCATTTACGTGAACAAGCTCGACCGTATCGGTGCTGATTTTTATCGCGTCACCGCACAGGTGAAAAAAATTCTCGGTGCACATCCGCTTGTGATGGTTCTACCAATCGGCACTGAATCCGATTTCATCGGCGTGGTGGATCTTCTCACGATGAAAGCTCACGTGTGGGACGAATCCGGACAGCCAGAAAATTTCAAAATCGAGGAAATCCCTGCCGACATGGTTGAAAAAGCCAAGGAGTATCGCGCAGCCCTCATCGAAACCGCCGTCGAACAAGACGACGAAATCATGGAAGCCTATCTTGAAGGCAAAGAGCCGACCATCGATCAAATCAAAAAGTGCATCCGTAAGGGCACGATCGATCTCGCATTCTTCCCAACTTACTGCGGATCTTCGTTCAAAAACAAAGGTCTCCAACTCGTGCTCGACGCGGTGGTCGATTACCTCCCTTCCCCACTCGAAGTGAAACCACTTCCAGAAGTCGATGCAGAAGGTAACGAAACCGGTCTCTTCGCAACTTCCGATCCTGCCAAGCCGCTCCGTGCGCTTGCTTTCAAAATCATGGACGACAAGTTCGGTGCTCTTACCTTCACTCGTATCTATTCCGGCACGATCAAAAAAGGCGACACCATTCTCAACTCCTTCACTGGCAAAACCGAACGCGTTTCCCGTATGGTGGAAATGCACGCCGATGACCGCAACGAAGTTGATTCCGCACAAGCGGGTGACATCGTCGCCATCGTCGGACTCAAAAATGTTCAGACGGGTCACACCCTTTGCGATGAAAAAAACCCAGCGACTCTCGAGCCGATGGTATTCCCAGATCCAGTTATCTCCATCGCTGTTGCAGCTAAGGACAAAGCGAACGCCGAGAAACTTGCGAACGCGATCGGCAAAATGATTCAGGAAGATCCATCGTTCCGCGTTGAGACCGACGAAGAAACCAACGAGATGATTCTCAAAGGCATGGGCGAGCTTCACCTCGACATCAAAATCGACATCCTCAAGCGCACGCACAAAGTGGAAGTTACCGTTGGTGCTCCACAGGTTGCTTACCGCGAGACCATCACTCGCTCTGTCAATGACAGCTACACCCACAAGAAGCAGTCCGGTGGTTCTGGTCAGTATGCGAAAATCGACTACACCATCGAGCCCGGCGAGCCAGGTTCCGGTTTCATTTTCGAATCCAAAGTGGTCGGCGGAAGTATCCCGAAAGAATTCATCCCTGCAGTGGAAAAAGGCTTCAAAACCTCCATCGATAGAGGACCTCTTGCGGGTTACCCTTGCTTGGACTTCAAAGTCACCCTCAACGAAGGTGGTTTCCATGCAGTTGACTCCAGCAACATCGCGTTCGAAATCGCTGCGAAAGCAGCTTACCGCGAAACCATGCCGAAAGCTGGTCCGCAAATCCTTGAGCCTATGATGAAACTCGACGTCTTCGCTCCCGAAGAAAAAGTCGGCGACGTCATCGGCGACCTCAACCGCCGCCGCGGCATGATCCAAGGCCAAGAGCCAACTCCAGGTGGCGTTCGCGTCAAAGCCGAAGCTCCGCTCTCCGCGATGTTCGGTTACATCGGTGACCTTCGCACCATGACCTCGGGTCGTGGTCAGTTCTCCATGGAGTTCTCACACTACGCACCTTGCCCGAAAAACGTGTCGGACGAAGTGATCGCGAAGGCGAAAGCCCGTGAAGAAGCTCTCCGCGCTGGCAAATAAGCGCCCAAAGCTAACCACTTTAAAACCCGCATCGGCCCTCCGGTGCGGGTTTTTTTGTTTGTCTAAAAACCTAAACGGAGAAGCTGAGAAAACGGAGATAACGGAGTAAAATCTCAGGATTCGATTTTTCATTTAAGGTGATCAACTCTTCTGAAATTCAAACATTTGTTAATCCTCGGTGACCTCCGTTTTCTCCGACTCTCCGTTTAAATCATTCTGCATGTGAGGTTTAAAAGTTGAATTTTGAAACTTGAAGTTTAGAAACCTTCCATGTCTCAGCCCTTCACTCTCAAAACCCACATCGCACTCGGCGTTGTCCCTACTCATCTCGGTTTTATCGCCGGCCTCGTTCCAGACTCAAATGGTTGCCTGCCCCGTGAAGCCGATGGCCGCACCGCCGTCGTTGCGGAGATGGATCGCATTTGTTCACTCTCTCCTGTCCGCCCCACTTGCGTTCAGGTGTCCCTTTTTCCTGGCACAGGCGAAGCTGACATCGCCGAACTCGTGACCGGACTCAAAGCGTTGAAGCTCGATGTCCATCTCATCATGATGGTCGGCGGCGCTAACCCCATGAACCCCGCCGACGAAGACGCAGTGCTTGCCCAACTGGTCCCATCTCTCAAAGCCGCAATTGCCCACGGCGCGGTCACAGTAGGTTCCACATCCATCGAGGAATGGATGAACGGCCCGGTCGATATGAATCTCGATGCCGCCATCGCACAAAACGTCAAACTTCACGTCCGCGCGGTCAAGGAAACCGGATTGTTAGATTCTAACATCACCTCCTGGCACATCGAATTCCTCCGCCCAGGTGAATTCAAAACGTTTACCAACATCAAGCGCGGTGCCGCTTTCATCAAAGCCATCAACAAAGAACTCGGTCGCGATTATTTCAAACTCCTCATCGACTCCGCACACATGGGCGACTCCGGTCTCTCCATCGAGGAAAACCAAGGCCTCATCGCCGAGCTCGCTGCAGCTAATCACATGGGCATTTTCCATGCCTCCGCTAAAACCACCCGCGGTTGCCTGAGCACCGACGATGGTTGGATAGGTGCAACTCTTCTCGCCGCCGCCAAAACCGGTAAACTTGAAACTGTTTTCGTCGAGGCCTTCCGCCACGACGACCCCGCCCTCCAGCCGCTCCGCGATCTTGAGCCAGGCCACGGCATCGACACTACCGACGGCCGCAGCTACACGCAGGTCATCATCGATGGCTTGGTCGATGTCGGACACAGACTCAATAACCTCAAAGCCAGAGGGATTTTGTGAGGATCTCGCGCAAAGCCGCAAAGACGCCAAGGAAGAGAAGACCTCGGACAGAATAAATTTGGGTGAAAAACAAGATATTGAACCACGGAAAGCACGGAATGGTTGCTTCCACGCTTTATTGTCGGATTTCATTTTAATTCTTCACTCTGTGTACTCCGTGCATTCCGTGGTTAAAATGATATCAACCCCAGCCATCCCTCTCATTTTTTTGCCTGAAATTTTCTGTCTGAAGTCGTCACTCATCCGTAGTCCACTCTTCCTTGGCGGCTTTGCGGCTTTGCGCGAGACGTCTCCCCAGCGACCCTCATGGTCAAAAATTGCCCATGGGATTTCTGAGCTTGGGCAAAAACCGCCCAAATACAGCTTTTCCACCGAAAAATAAGAGTTTCAGAAACAAATATCGGGCTTAGATTCTCTCTAAGCAAAGAAACACGAGTTTTCTCACGTTAACTTAGCCGAACCAACTGAACCCACCTTTTCACCCCATGAAAAACATTCTTCTAACTCTCGCTCTCACCGCTGGCATTTCCCAAGCCCAGAACAATGAGTATCGCTCAATCAAAAACGAAGTCGGCCAAGCGATCGCTCGTGGCAATGCTTGGTTGGCCGAACAGCAAAAAGAAAAAGGTTACTGGGACGATGGTGGACTTCCGGCCTTCACCGCTCTCGCACTTACCGCCGCAGTCCGCGACCCCAACCTTGAGCTTCCAGCCGATGGCAAACTTCCCGATCACCTCAAAAAAGGTTTCGATTGGCTCCTCGCTCAACAAAAAGAAGACGGCGGCATCTACAACCGTGGCCTGAAAGTTTACAATACCGCCACCTCCGTCACCGCTCTCTCCTCTGCCGGACGCAAAGAATTTGAACCCGCTATCGTCAAAGCCCGCCGCCAACTCATCGGCAGCCAATGGGACATCGGAGAAAAAGGTAAAATTGATAACCAAAACGATGGTGGGATCGGTTACGGTTCCAAGGACACTGAAACCGATATGTCTAACACCTACCTCGCTATCGAAGCGATCGCGCTTTCCGATAAAATCATCGAGGATGGCAACTACGCCGATGAGCCAAAGCTGAACTGGGATGCTGCACTTACCTTCCTTTCCCGCAGCCAAAACCTCACCGCCACCAACGATCAAAAATGGGCATCGGATGATGCAAAAAACAAAGGTGGATTCGTCTACACCCCAGGAAGTTCCAAAGCAGGTGAAGACGTCACCGCCGATGGCAAAGTGGCTCTCCGTTCTTACGGTTCCATCTCCTACGCAGGCCTGCTCTCATTTATCTACGCTAAACTCGAAGCCAACGATCCACGCGTTGTGGCGGTTAAAGAATGGCTCGGTAAAAATTACACCGTGAACGAAAACCCTAACATGGGCGCAGAAGGTCTTTACTACTACTATCAAACAATGGCCAAAGCTCTCAACGCTGCTGGTATCGACAAGCTCAAACTCGCAGACGGTAAAGAAGCCGACTGGAGAAAAGACCTCGCTGGTAAACTCCTCTCCTCACAACGTGAAAACGGCTCATGGGTCAACGACAACGGCCGCTGGATGGAATCCAACCCTGTGCTCGTCACCGCTTACACCGTGATGGCTCTCGAGGAGATTTATCACTCGATTCCAGAGGGCAAATAAAAGATAGGGTCGCCTCGCCGTAGTCGACCCTAATCAAAACGGTTAATCGCTATTCATCTAAAAGACGTGAGACCTTTCTCAACGCTCACTCAAAACCCATTTCAAATATTCTCCCGAAACCTGATCTGGAGCAATTCCGATAATCTCGGGTATTTCGTAGGAATGTTTTTCTAACAACTCGGTTTCGAACTGCTTAAATCCTATGGCTGCAATTTTGAAAATCGCTAATACCTCGGATGCCTGCTCGATCTTCCCTTGCCAACGATAAATCGATTCCACAGCGGGAATGATATTCACGCAGGCGGCGAGGTTTGCGGAGATGATTTCTGAACAAATGCGCCTCGCGGTATCGGCATCGGGGAAAGTGCACAGCACGATGAGCATGTCTGCAGCAACGGGCGGACTGGAATGATCCTGCCCGCCCGTTGATTGGAGATTTTCCTGCATGGAAGCGATTACTTGTAGCTCACTGGCTTACCGGTTTTGGCCGATTCGTAGAGAGCATCGATGATCCACATCAGTTTGTGTGCTTGTTCCGGAGTGTTGAAAGGTTGAGCAGTGCCGTTGATCGTTTGGATGAAGTTGGAAGCGGAGCCGATGCGGCCCATGTCTTCGCATGCTTCAGTGATAATCGTCCGATTCACACTGTTGCCGTTTTCCTGAACGTAGAGCTCGCAGGTATCGATGGCGGTTTCATCCAAACCATCGCGACCGAACAGGCGCTCGACTTTTCCGCCGGCTTTGCTGCCCTGGAAAACAACAGATACTTCCTCGCGTTTGACCATTTCCGCCCAAGAAACTTGGAGACTGAGAACTTGGCCAGATTTGAAACGAACAAAACCGTGAGCCGCGCATTCCACATCTGTGGTGCCGCCTTCGCGGTCAGGGATGCCCCAAGGACCTTTGAAACCGGGATCGGTGATGTGCGTGTCAAAGGTGTTCGCTAAAACGTGAGCTGGCTCAGGATAGCCCATGAGGTAGAGCGCAAGATCGATCATGTGAAGAAGATCGATGGTCGCGCCACCGCCGGACATCGCCTTGGTGGTAAACCAACCGCCGAAACCAGGAATCCCGGTGCGGCGTATCCATTTTGCTTGAGCGGAATTGATCGTTCCGACCGTGCCGTCATCGACGTATTTCTTCATCGCTTGCGATTCAGGACGAGCGCGGTTGTTGAAATTGAACATCAGCTTTTTGCCAGATGCTTTCGCAACTTCGATCATCTCCGCCACTTCAGCTGCGTTCAAGCCAGGTGGCTTTTCGCAGAATACGTGTTTGCCTGCTTTGAGGCACTGGATCGCGAGTGGAGCATGAAACTTGTTAGGAACAATGATGCTGACCGCATCAAGTTCCGGAGCTTCTGCCAACATGCGATCGACCGAATCGAAGGTCTTTGCGATATTCCATTGCTTGGCTGCGCTTTCCGCTGCGCCTGGCAACGGATCCGCAACAGCGACGATATCTGCACCCGCTGCGCGAAAGCCTGCGGCATGGTATTTCACCATCCAGCCGGCACCGATTACTCCTACTTTGAGTGACATAAGTATTATTGGTTGGATTTGTCGAATGCGGCGTCAAATGCGACGTTGGAGCCAGGGAAGTCAACATTTCTAACAAATGCTGCTGCCTCGGTAGCACCGTGGACGCGATCCATGCGGATGTCTTCCCACTCAACGGAGAGAGGACCTGCATATTTGAGATCATTGAGCGCGACGATGATGTCCTCGAACTCGATGTCGCCGTGGCCGAGCGAACGAAAATCCCAGAAGCGGCGAGAATCACCGAAGTCGGTGCTGCCACCGAACACGCCGACGGAACCGTCACCGTGACCCCACCATACGTCTTTCATGTGTACGTGATAGATGCGGTGTCCGAGTTCGCGGATGAATTTGATATAATCGACCCCTTGATAACCGAGGTGAGATGGATCGTAGTTGAACCCGAAGCGCTTGTGATTTTTCACCGCTTTGAGCGCGCGTTGTGCGGTGGCGATGTCGAAGGCGATTTCGGTTGGGTGAACTTCGAGAGCGAAGTTCACGTTTTCTTTATCAAACGCATCGAGGATAGGAGTGAAACGTTTGGCGAAATCTTGGAAACCTTTTTCGTAAAATGCTTGGCTGGTAGGAGGGAAAGCATAGAGGCCATGCCAGATGGAAGAACCAGTGAAACCGTTGACCACTGCTGGGAATTCGTCTTTGCCTTTGCGACCTGGCTTGGCGTTGAAAAATTTACGAGCGGCTTTTCCGGTATCGATCATTTCTTTTGCGGCACGCTTGCGGACGCCTTCTGCATCACCTTTACCCCAAACGTGTGGAGGAAGGATGGCTTTGTGGCGCTCATCGATGTTGTCGCAAATCGCTTGTCCGACGAGGTGGCTGGAAATCGCGTAGGAAGTCAGGCCGTGATCGGCGAGGAGTTCCCATTTTTCTTTGATGTAATTCTTTTTCGCATTCGCCTGAGCAACATCGAAGTGATCTCCCCAGCAAGCAAGCTCAAGGCCGTCGTAGCCCATTTCAGCAGCGAGCGGCGCAAGTTTTTCGAGTGGAAGATCGGCCCATTGGCCTGTGAAAAGTGTGACTGGACGTGACATAATTTTGGTTAGTGTTGGGGTTACAGAGAGAATAGTGAACGATAGACCCTGCGTTCGGGAAGGAAAAATCCTCGGGGTTGTTTACAACATTCATTCACAAGGAAGGAATATTGGCTAAATTAGGAAGAGAACCACGGATAAACACGTATGGACGCGGATAAAATCTGGTTTTAAAGCCATGATCTTTGATCCTGAAGTATGAAATATGCTTTGGATTGATAGTAATTTTCACATCCCATCCGCGTGAATCCGCGTCCATCCGTGGTTCATTTCTTCATATTTTCCAACCACAGGGTCCGGATCGCACTGAAAAGCGGATGCACTAGGTAGGCGCTGCCTTGGAACGAGGAAACCCATACTGGGCCTTTGATCGAAGAGGTCAGGAAAATTCCGTCTGCCTTCATGATGTCCTTTTTATTGAGAGCTCTGACATGGCACGGGATGCGTTTATCCGCTGCTAGCCTGATGATGAGCTCGCGGGTCACTCCAGGCAGGCAGCCACTATCGAGGCTGGGCGTGTAAAGCTCCTTGCCTCGAATCAGGAACACGTTCGCCATCGCTGCCTCGCATAGTTCATCCGAGGTATTGAAAAACAACATTTCATCAAAGCCCTCATGGCGCGCCATATCGAGTGCGATAAGATGCTCAGCATAATTTCCAGTCTTCAAGCCACGCAACATGCTTTCATTATCCTTCCGCCAAGGCGCAATTGTTAGACGCAAGCTTTCTTCAGTTAGCTCAACTTTTGAAGTGGTCATCCATTCCCACGCTTGACCACTATCTGTTAGATTTATCGGACCCAATCCCATGCTAATTGCAAAACGTATTCTCGCCATGCCAGTGTCCATTCCATTACGCTTTAACAAGCCGACCATGACTTGCCGCAGTCCGGACTCATCGATCTCAACGTTATGAATATTCAATCGCAACAGTCCGCTTTTTAATCTTCTCAAATGTTCAATAAGAAGTTGAGGTTGGCCATCGACTGCTAGGATGGTCTCAAACAAACTAAATCCATAGCATAGACCGCGGTCAGAAGGAGAAACCCGAAACTCGGTCTCCTCTAGAAATTTTCCGTTACACCAAACGATTGCCATGCAGCCATTAGAGAACCTACGCGTCACATATCAAGGACGGAGCGTGAGATTCGCTATTATCAACCGCGAATGAAGATAAGAATTTAACCATGAAAAACACGAGGGACACGAAATAGAGATAGCTAATAATCGAATGCATCGAAAAGGGCTAATGGGTCTCTCTGAAACTTTCGTGTCCTTCGTGCTTTTCGTGGTTTAAAAAAACCATCGTCCCATCTGGGCAAAAAAAAGAGCGGCTCGACCGATTATCCCCGGGAAAAACCCAAAACCCAAAGGGACGTTCAGTCGAGCCGCCTTGTCTTGCGACGGCGCGAGGAAACCATAAGTTTGACTTTGGGTCAACGAATTTCATGCGATAAAAGTGATTTTTTATTAAGAAAGCTGTAATTCCCTATAGAAACGTGAATTTGGCGAGAAATCCCATGTCTCGCGATGGATTTTTCATCGCCAGAGCCAGCAGATCAGGGCTTATTTGCGGAAATGGAACGGCACGACGGCAAACGCAGAGGAAAACCCTTTCCCCACAAAGGAGCCCCAAAAGGGCCTATCCCTGCGAAGATATTCGCCGGCAAACCAAGCGCTGGCGGGCCTCCTAAGCCCGGAAATGACCGTGGCTGGGACGGGGTTGCGGGATGGTATGACAAACTCGTGGGTGCAGATGGATCGGACTATCATCAAAATGTGATTTTACCTGGTGTCATGGCCTTACTGGATATCCAAAAAGGCGATGCCGTGATTGATGTCTGCTGCGGACAGGGCGTGCTGGTGAAACATTTGCTCAGCGCGGGAGCGGGAAAAATTCATGGAGTGGATGCGAGTGAGAAACTCATTTCCGCAGCTCGGCAGCGACACAGTAATGAAACGCGAGTGAGTTTCGAAGTTGCCGATGCGTGTGGTAAAGCGCCGTGGGCGGATGGAAGTTTTAACAAAGCCGCCTGCGTGATGGCAGTGCATGATGTGCCGGATGCTGAGGCGCTGATGAAAAATGTTTCCGCAGCGCTCAAACCAGGTGGAAGTTTCGCGATCGTGATGATGCATCCGTGTTTCCGCATTCCCAAAGAAAGTCATTGGGGCTGGGATGGTGATCAGAAAATTCAATTTCGGCGGTTAGATAAATACGGTTCCGCACTTGAGATCGCGATCCAAACCCGACCCGGTCTTAACACAGGGGAAGGCACCGTGTTTTATCATCGACCTCTCGCAGATCTTCTAACAGCCATCGGCTCCGCAGGCATGGGCGTCACGAAATGCACGGAGCTTTTCTCACACCGCAGATCACAGGTCGGTCCGTTCAGTAAAGCGGAGCACAAGGCAGCGGAGGAGTTTCCCTTATTCCTAGGGCTCAAGGCGGTGAAAATGTGAAGAAGAGGGTCTCGCGCAAAGTCGCAAAGACGCAAAGGAAGAGTTTGATTCAAAATGATCATGAATGGTTTTAAATATACTTAACTCAATTTCCCTTTTTTGAGTCACTCTACTTAATCTATCTCACTTGGCGTCTTTGCGACTTTGCGCGAGATAAAAAACCAACCAAAGAAGTTATTAGATCATTCCTTCGCTTTCACCACCGCGAAGATCGAACCAAAGCTATTGCTTTGCTTTTCCATATCTGCACCGGAACGCATTTGACTGATATCACCATCTAGGAATAATGCATCATCACAACCGAGGGATTTGAATAACATCGCAAACTGATGAAGGTTCACAAATTTCTCGGAGTGGAAATCGGTCATCACGAAAACCACTTCACCTGTCTTCGACACGCCCACGCCGTTGCGGTGCAGTTCTGATGTTGAGTTAGCATTGAACGCCGAATGAACTTTTCCACCTCTCAACAACAAGGGTCCGGACTGCACGGCTTGTTTCACGATGACATTTTTCTGCGGATATTCATCCGTGCGAATCACCGCTGCACCTTTATCAGAGATCAGAAAAATCCCATTCGGTTGCAGGAAAAAATTTCCCTCGCCCTTATTCCGATTCACGGGGTTCATTTCTTTTCCATCCTGCACCAGCAAGCCACTGGGAATACCACCCGGTTCGAAAATTCCTCCATTCATCAAAGTCTCCACCGCTATCCCCTTCCCTTTCAGAAATTGCGATGCAGCCGGAAAGGTTCTCAACTGCTGACCATCATCACTCTTCCACAACAACTGAATCCGATCCGGCGTGACCTTCAGAATGTGATACGTCACCCCATCGATGACCTTTTTCTCTGGTGCAGCGATGGAGGAGATCGTGAAAAGAAGAAAAAGAAATGTGATTTTTGTTAGGGAATGCATGGTTTACAATTCCGGCTTCTCGACCGGATAGCGATCTGTCCAAAGCGGTGCGAATGGAGTTTTCGATTTTGCCAGAACAGCGCCATCCATTGTCTTATACTGACTACCCGACCACCACTGAGTGTCTTCATGTACTGTGGCTTTTTGAAGGCCTTTTTTATGCTCACCTTCGCTAACGATCCCAGGACCCGAAATCACCAAAGCCACACCTTCAATATCTTTATCACTGGGTTTATTTTCTCCCGTTAGTTTCTCCAAAGTGTCTGGGCTGATGTAGGCACTCACATAGGCCTTCTTATCCTTGGTTCGGATCTCTCGGAACGTCGCCTTACCGTTAAGCATGATTGGTTTCCCACTCTGTTTATCCTTAATGATCACAAACCAGTTTGCCGTTATCTCTGGGATGAATCCTTTTGTATCTAGCTCACCCTTATCGTTGGTCGTCTGGACCTCAAGCTCCGCTTCAATCTCCAACCAATGACGCGGATTAAATTTTTTATCTTTTATTCCATTAACTTGAAACTCAGGAGTCTGCTGAATCACTGTCTCGATACTCTTGATGACTACTTTATGCGCGATCTCTTTTGCGTTAGCGCCGGCTAAACTGATAGCAAGAATCAAGGAGGTAAGAATGAGTTTCATATTCTTTGGATGGATTTTTTGATGAAAAATTACGATTCATCTAAAGACATACGTCCTTGGAATGAAATGTCGAGTTCTCAAAAAGCACATCTCAATGAAGCTTAGCTCTCATAAAGCAGCAAGAGACGCTGTTTTACTAGGAAATGCTGTAGGCTAGTCGCCCCACTCCCTACAACTTCTGAAAAGCATCCATTCCTCCGTCCACGTTGGTGACATTATCAAAGCCGATCGACATGAGATATTCGCAAGCTCTAGCGGAACGCATGCCGGCTTTGCAGTGAATGATGATTTCCTGATCTTTCGGGAGATTGGGCGCGTAAGCTGGAATGGTTTGCAAGGGCACGAGTTTTGCCTGGGGAATATTTACAACCTGCCATTCCCCTTCTTCACGGACATCGATGAGCAATGCGTTGAGTTTTCCTGAATCGAGGCGGTCTTTAAGTTCTGCAGCGGAGATGGATTGCATGGTTGGATCGTGGATTTGGCAGGACGGATTTGCGGTGGTTTCGGAATTCTTTATGGAAAGGATATTTGGATTTTCTCCGCAGAGTCGACATGCGGGATCTTTGGAAAGTTTAATGGAACGAAATGAAGTACGTAAGGCATCGTAGATCAAAAGTTTTCCGACAGGGACTTCGCCGATGCCGAGGATAAGTTTGATCGCCTCCATCGCTTGGAGCGAACCGATGATCCCCGGCAGCACACCGAGAACTCCGGCTTCCGCGCAATTCGGCACTGCGCCCGGTGGTGGAATTTCCGGCAACAAACATCGATAACACGGCCCGCCAAGATGCGGCGCGAATACGGTCATCTGTCCGTCGAAACGATGAATCGCTCCGTAGACGAGCGGCTTTTTCAGAAAAAACGCCGTGTCATTTGAAAGGAAACGCGTGGGGAAATTATCCGAGCCATCGATGATGATCTCGTAATTTTCAGCAATCGAGCTTGCGTTGTCAGGCGTGAAGCGTACGGGAAAGAGTTCAAGCTCAAGGTGTGGATTGGTCTCACGCAGGCGCTCAGCTGCGGAATCGAGTTTGGAGACCCCAATGGTGGCATCGCTGTGTAAGAGCTGGCGCTGGAGATTGGAGATATCAACCGTATCGGGATCGACCAAGCCGAGTTTTCCAACCCCTGCCGCCGCAAGGTAAAGGGCCGCCGGAGAGCCTAGTCCACCTGTACCAATCAAGAGCACTGAGGCGTTTTTCAGGCGTATTTGACCGCTTTCGCCTATCTCCGGAATAAGGAGGTGGCGTGAGTATCTGGCTTGTTCGGCAGGCGTAAGCACACTCACGAGGTAACCGCTAATTCCCAAAGATAAAACTCAAATTAACTACAAGACTCCTATTGCGGATTTTTTAATCCATGCTTAGAAGTCCCACATGTCCTTAGCAACATCGACTTTCGAACTGAGGTTTAACAACATAGCACCTGGCTTTGAGTTGCCAGATGCATGGGGAAAAAAGCATTTGCTGAAGAATGTGGCAGGGAAAAACGGGACGGTGATTGTGTTTGCCTGCAACCATTGTCCTTACGTGATACATATCGCCAAGGCACTTGGACAATTTGCTAAAACGTATGTTGCGCATGGAGTAAACACCGTTGCGATTAACTCCAACGATATTGATAAATTCCCTCAGGATGGCCCAGAGCCGATGAAAGAGTTCGCGAGTCAATACGGTTGGGATTTCCCCTACCTGATTGACGAAACCCAGATGATCGCGAAATCCTACGGAGCCGCCTGCACCCCAGATTTCTTCCTCATCGATGGTGAAGGCAAAATCATCTATACTGGACAGTTTGATGAATCACGCCCGGATTCAGGTGTCGCCGCAAACGGTGCGGATCTCATCAAGGCGATAAATTCCCTCCTTACCGATCAACCACCCGCCAGAGGTCTCCCAAGCAGTGGATGCAGCATCAAATGGAAGCCCGGTAATGAACCTCGCTGGTTTGCAGCAATGAGCTAATCGCGGTGTAGATGAAAGGACTAGAATACTATCCGATTCTTCCCTCAATTTTCATCCGCCATACCCAGAGAAAAATAGGTTTGATTTGATTGCATGACGGATTCAATCCCCCACCATGCTTTGCCTTTTGGTCGAAAGAATTTACCATCTATCCAGTATCAGATGCTCGCATACCATCCATTCAAATGATGAAACCCATCGCCCTGTTTTTTGCCCTATCCGCTATCGCTTGCAAGGCCGCGCCATCTGAGCTCTCAGGGATTTATCCGCATCTCGCGATGTTTAACTCCCAGAAGGAATGCGGAACTGGTGCGGTCGTGCCTTGGGCAGATAAACTCTGGGTGGTCACCTACGCGCCGCACCAACCCAAGGGCTCAGATGACAAACTCTACTCAATTTCAAAAGATCTCACCCAAACTATCCACCCCGAATCTATCGGTGGCACACCCGCCAATCGGATGATCCACAAGGAATCCGAACAACTTTTCATCGGGCCCTACGCAGTCGGCAAAACCGGCGAAGTCCGAGCAATTCCCTACGATAAAATGCCGGGCCGCCACACTGGCAACGCCCGCCATTTAACCGATCCAACCGGAAAAATCTATTTAGCGACCATGGAAGAGGGCATCTACGAAGTGGATGTGAAAACACTCTCGTTCACCGAGTTGTTTGCCGATTCACAAGAACAAAAAGGTAAGCCGCCCGAGGGTCGTCGCTTTGCCAATCTTCCCGGTTATCACGGCAAAGGTTTGTATTCTGGCCAAGGCGTGTTGATCTATTCTAACAATGGTGAAAAATCCAAAGAAGCACTCTCCAATCCACGCATCCCTTCCGGCGTGCTGGCCGAGTGGGATGGAAAATCGGACACGTGGAAAGTCGTGTGTCGCAACCAGTTCACCGAAGTGACGGGTAGCGGAGGAATTCATGGCAGCGCAAACCCTGCCACCGATCCGATCTGGGCGACAGGTTGGGATAACAAATCCGCCATCCTCGCTCTGCGCGAGCCAGCCACGGGTTGGACATTTTACCGTATGCCCAAAGCATCGCACTCCTACGACGGCGCTCACGGTTGGAATACCGAATGGCCCCGCATCCGTGAAATCGGCGATGAGGAATTCCTAATGACCATGCACGGCACAATGTGGCGTTTCCCAAAAACTTTCAGCAGCACGAACTCCGCTGGCCTCGCGCCACGTTCCAACTATTTAAAAGTCATCGGAGACTTCTCACGTTGGGGTGATCATGTTGTGTTTGGTTGCGATGACACCGCGAAAGCTGAATTCCTCAATAAGCGCGTAGCTAAAGGCGAAATCGCCGCCGCCCAATCGCAATCCAATCTGTGGTTTGTAAAACCGGATCAGATCGATAGCTTCGGCGTAGAAATCGGACGCGGCATGGTTTGGGAGAAAGAAGATGTTTCCGCCAACACTCCTTCAGATGCTTTCTTTTTCAAAGGCTACAATCACCGCTGCTTGCACTTCACGCATTCTAACAAATCTGATGTAAATGTCGTGCTAGAAATCGATGCTGATGGAGATGGAAAATGGAAAACCTTGCGTGAAATTTCCGTAAATCCAAACGCCTATGTTTCCTTCGAAAAATCTGATCCTGGTGTGTGGATAAGACTCAGCACCAGAGAAAACGTCAAAGGTATCACCGCCGCATTCAGTTATCGCAATGATGACAAGCGCACAATCAAAGCTGATCCCATATTCGATGGCATAGCCAAGCCCAATCAAGAACTCACTGGAGGCATCGTTCGCGCGCTTGACGGAAACGTCCGCACCCTGGCATTCGCCGCTACAAATGCATCAGGAAAATCCATTGGCTACTATGAGCTGAATGAAAAACTCGAACTCAAACCTATCAATAAAGAAGACGAACCTGCAAATACCAACCAACTCGCGGCGATTCCGAAAAACGATTTCCTCGTTATCGATGAAGCATCTGTGCTTTTCCTCGATCAGGATGGCAAACGTTGGAGACTTCCCAAAGGCGAAATTGGTAAACATCCACTCGGCAACTACCGCGTTGCCCGCGAGATTGTCACCGAGCGCGATATTTTTAATGCCGATGGCACGCTCTACGAACTACCCGCCCGCAACGCGGGCGGTTTCATCAAAGTCCGCCCTATTACCACTCACAACCGCCTCATCCACGATCTCTGCGGTTATCGCGGTCTGCTAGTCATGAGCGGAGTCGCTAAAGACGCACCAGAATCTAACAAAAACATCCTCCGCTCTACCGATGGAAAGACCGCAGTCTGGGCAGGTGCCATAGATGATCTTTGGAAATTTGGAAAACCCCGTGGCCAAGGCGGCCCATGGAAAGAATCTACTGTAAAAGCCAACACGGCATCCGATCCTTACCTGTTGACTGGATACGATAAAAAATCACTATCTCTTACCACATCTATTCCGTCCACTATCACCGCTGAAATCGATATCACTGGCAATAGTGACTGGGTAACCTATATGAGTTTCAAGGTCGATGGCAAAGCAGATCATACTTTCCCCGATTCCTTTTCCGCCTACTGGATCCGTTTCCGCAGCGACAAAGACTGCACCGCAACTGCGACTTTAGTTTATAAATAACCCAAACCCTAATGAAACTAGCTCTTACCTTAACTTACTCACTGCTACTCGCCCTCACTTCGCTTTGCCAAGCTGCAGAAAAAACTCACGGCGAGCCACCCGTAAAAGCTCCATTCAAAAAAGGTGAGGACTCGCTCTCGGTGAATGACTGGTGGAATCAGCCGACCGGCCCTATTATCGATCTCAAAGTCGCGCGCGATCAGGTTGTATGCTTCGGAATCTACACCGTTTCTAACAAAAATTTAAAACTCAGCGCGCAGCTTTATCCACTCTATCCCGACGAAACACGCGAGGTACGTCTTGAAGTCGAAAGCAATGGAGCATGGAAAAAAATTGCCACCCAGAAAGTCAACGATATCGGTTGGTCCACTTGTTTCCGGATTGAAAACTGGGATGATACGAAAAATGTAAAATACCGCTTACTCCATGGCGAGAAGGCCAGCTTTGAGGGACTTGTCCGAGCTGATCCAAAACACAAGGACCAGATTGAAGTCGCTGCACTTTCCTGCAATTCCAATAAAGATCGCGGTCTGCGCGAGGAATACACCCGCAACATCAATCACCAAGATCCAGATCTTCTCTTTTTCGCAGGCGATCAATCCTACGATCACAAAGAACACACCGCCGCATGGCTCAAGTTCGGCCTCGCCTTTCGCGAAATTTTCCGCACCCGCCCATGCGTCACAATTCCCGACGACCACGATATCGGCCAAGCCAATCTTTGGGGAGAAAACGGCAAGCAATCCACAACCGGAGCTGGCCACGACGGTGGTTATTTCTTCCATCCAGAATATGTGAAAATGGTCGAGCGCCAGCAATGCGCCCACTTACCTGATCCCTACGATCCAACACCCATCCAACAAGGCATCGGCGTCTATTACACCAACCTCATCATCGGCGGCGTGGACTTCGCCATTCTCGAAGATAGAAAATTCAAAACTGGACCCGAAGGTCGCCATCCGATGAAAGGCCCGCGCCCCGATCATATTCTCGATACAAACTATGATCCGAAAGTTATCGATACTCCCGAAATCGAATTGTTAGGAACTCGCCAGGAGAAATTTCTCGAGGCATGGGGTAAACAAAACGATGGTATAGCGATGAAGGCGGTCCTTTCACAAACCGGTTTTTGCGGTGGCGCCCATCTTCATGGTACGAGCAAGAATCGTTTGCACGCCGATCTCGATTCCAACGGTTGGCCGCAAACCGCACGAAATCGTGCGCTTGAACTTATACAGAGAGCAAATGCCGTTCACATCGCTGGTGACCAACACCTCGCCACTCTAATTCAACATGGAATCAACAAACACGGAGACGGTCCTTGGGCGTTTGTCACACCCGCGATCGTAAACAACTACTACGGCCGTTGGTGGTGGCCTGAGGGTGAAAAGCCGGGTGAAAACCGTGATCCGAAAAACCTCCTGCCTTGGACGGGGGATTATCTCGATGGTTTTGGTAACAAAATCACCATGCACGCCTATGCCAATCCTGACCCGAGACGCCGTGGGATTCGTCAATCGGATAAAATGGAAACGACCGAATTGAAACCCACCGAAGGATGGGCCGATGGTTGGGCTGTCATCCGCTTTGAAAAACCTGGCAAGCAGGTCACCTTTGAATGTTGGCCACGTTTCGAAGACGTGACCAAGCCAGAAGCCCAACAATTCCCCGGCTGGCCGAAGACGATTTCTTTGAAAAAAGATTAAGGATTATTCTTCTCTACGACCTAACAGCATCGACACGTAGTATAGCAGCATGGCGAGCGATCCAAGAGCTGCAACCACGTAGGTCATCGCCGCCCAGAAAAGCGCATTCTCAGCTTTTCTATGATCCATGGAAGATGAAACTCCCGATTTTCCCAGCCATACAAGCGCACGCTTGCTGGCATCAAACTCAACCGGCAAGGTCACGAATGCGAACAAAGTGGTGAGAGCAAACAAGCCGACCCAAATATAGAGAAAAATCGGCGTGTGAAAAACTGCGGCACCGAACATACCCGCAATCATGATGATATTCAGTGTCGTGCCTGCGAATTGCACGGCGGGCACCATTTTCGATCGCATCGTTAGCCACATATATGCCTTCTGATGCTGGATCGCGTGACCGCATTCGTGAGCCGCAACCGCCGCGGCCGCAATCGTGTTCATCGCATAAACCGATTCGCTCAAATTCACCGTGCGAGTTTTGGGATCATAGTGATCGGTTAATTTTCCGGGCGTACTGATGACTTGGACATCATTGATCCCGTTTTCACGCAGCATGATTTCTGCAATCTGCGCTCCCGTATAACGCACGGAAATCTGTGAATACTCATTGAATCGCCGCTTCAAGGTATGACTTACCAACCAACTGACGACTGCCGTAATCACAAAAATGATCACAAAAGTCGGGGATAAGCCCATGATATAAGCGAGATGCGAAGATGTGATAAAATCGAAGTTCATGATGAAAAATTAATGCTAATTTTGGTTGTCGCAACTTATAGCGAAGCAAAATCACAAATTATTCCTTAAATTTCAGAAAAATACCTGATTTTCAGATGACGTTTTTAATCAAACGAAACTTCTCGTGATAATTTCCTCCGTTGTATTTTTTACAACAGGAATAACAAGCCACCGCACGTTTCATCGGACGGACACGTTTGACATCAGAAAAACAAGACGGGCAGACGTAAACATATTTGCGTTTGATTCTACGGCCTTTAAGCGGCAACGAATGGCGCGCGCTTTCACCAGGAATTCCCAACTCACAACAAGCCTTCTGCCATTCCACACCATGAGGGTCTATCTGACGGCGACCGCAGCGCTCAAATGCTAACAGATGCGCAAATTCATGTTTCAAGGTGCGCCAAACTTGCGATTCTGATAGATCTTTGAGTTTGGGATTGATCTCGATCAAGCGCTCCGGCCAACAAGCCCGACCTGCAGTCGTTTGCATTCTTGGATTCCATACCACTCTTACTTTCCTCGCCAGCTCAGGCAAACCAAATGACATCGCTTGCTCCTCGCACCACACTGTCATCCCTGGATCAGATTTATTTAAATTCTCTGTTAGAAGATTTTTCTTCTTTGGCATTTTCGCCCCACGATTCCATATCGAAAATTTGAATTCCAGTTGTGGGAAAAAACTTGCCATCGATACGCCCAACTATGGTGATTCCCGCGTCCATGGCAAGCATCCTCGCGAGAAGAATTTACAATTTTCAATTTTCAAATCTCAAGGAAGAGATCCCTCTTAATGACTCCCTCTCCACCTCTCCACCTCTCCGCTCTCTGCACTCCGCTCAAGAGTCAGGTTTACAAGACCCAAGAGACAGGGTAGCTTATGCACCATGAAACGGATTCACCTCTCTTTTAGCTTCTGGCTGATGCTGGCGACCTACGCCATTTCTCAGGTGGCTCCAGTGGAACAACCACAAACACCACCGACTGATGACGGGGTTCGCGTCGCCGTGCTGGGTTACCATGAATTTTCCGAAACCGAACCGGAAACCGCGATGCGTATTCGCACCTCCAAATTCCGCGAACAACTCGAAACCATCCGTGAACTGGGCTTAGCCGTCATTTCGATGTCAGATTTCATCGCATGGAAAAAAGGCGAAAAGACCATACCAGCCAAAGCTATTGTCATCACCATCGATGATGGCTGGAAATCCGTTTACACCGATGCCTATCCCATCCTTAAAGAGTTCGGTTATCCTTATACGATCTATCTTTATAAAGACTACGTCGATGGTGGCAGCAAGGCGCTGACTACAGCCATGATCAAAGAAATGATCAAAAATGGCGCGACGGTGGGTTGCCACTCGTCCTCTCATCCTTACCCCCAAACGGTGAAAAAATACATCAGCCGCGGGGAAAAGGAGTATGATCAATTTCTCGATGTCGAAATGAGCGATTCCAAGCGCTTTCTCGAACAGAAATTCAAAAAGAATGTCCCCACCTACGCGTATCCGGGTGGATTTTTCACCGATGAAATGCTACGTAAGGCAGACCTAGTTGGCTACTCACATCTCTTCACCGTCCAACCTGGAAAAGTGAAAATCGACTCGCCGAATAACATTCTTCCACGTTACATCATTCTAGGTAATTATGATAAGATATTCGAATTCGCCATCAACTTCCGTGACGCAGCAGCTGACTCTTCTGCAGGCATGATCGAAGGAGCCGCAAAACCCCTTGAGTTTCCAGTCAATCCACAACCTGGCGCGATCGTGAATACACGCACTCCAAACATTGAGGTAGATCTAAACACCGCCACCAATATTGACCCAAAAACCCTGAAAATGCATGTCGGGGGCTTTGGTGAAGTTCCCGCCAACTACGCCAGTGCTGGGAAATTGTTCTCATGGCAAGTCAATCGCAACCTACGCAACAAGACCTGCGACGTCATCGTCACTTGGAAGGATCTCGAGGGAAATCCCGCCAGTAAACCGCTTGAGTGGACCTTCCAAATCGATCGTGACGCCGCCTACCTCCCGAATGAGTGATTTTCAGCCGAAATTTCAAGTTTGAAGTTTTGGCGTTATCATGCAGGTTTCCCCCGTGATTCCACCAACCACCGCCCCTACCAGCAAACCCTCCAAATCCAAATCCTCCAAAGGTTGGTCAGCCGAGAAATCCGCCGAACTCTATGGAGTGGAAGCTTGGGGGCATAAATTTTTCGGTGTTAACAAAGACGGACACGTCACGGTGAAACTCGAAGACGGCGAGCACAGTGCCAAAGTTTCCTTGCACAACGTGATCGAAGGACTCCGCGATCGAGGAACTCATCTTCCGGTGCTTTTGCGTTTCCGCGACCTCTTGCATTCCCGCATTACCGAGATCAACGAGGCATTTCGTGAGGCGATCAAAGAAACCAAATACCAAGGCAACTACCGCGGCGTTTACCCAATCAAAGTAAACCAACAGCGCCAAGTCATCGAGGAAATCGCCGAGTTCGGAAAAAAATATCACTACGGCCTTGAGGCAGGTTCGAAGCCGGAGCTCATCGCGGCTCTCGCACACATGCACGATCCCGATGCCTACATCATTTGTAACGGCTACAAGGACGAAGAGTTCATCGACCTCGCTCTTCATTCTCAAAAAATGGGAATGAAAATCATGTTGGTGTTGGAAATGCCAAGCGAGCTCGATCTTATTCTCGAGCGCTCTCGTAAAATCGGCGTTCTCCCCAACCTCGGTATCCGCATCCGACTTTCCACCAAAGGCTCAGGTCACTGGCAAGAATCCGCAGGCGACAAATCCGTCTTCGGACTCAACGCGGCACAAGTCATTGGCGTGGTCGATTCCTTAAAAGCCAGCGGTCACCTGCCTTGTTTGAAAATGCTTCACTACCATCAAGGCAGCCAAATTCCAAACATCGCTGCCATTCGTGAAGGCGCTACCGAAGCGGTACGCATCTACTGCGATCTTGTTAAAGAAGGTGCACCGATGGGCGTGCTCGACATCGGCGGAGGCATGGCCGTGGATTACGATGGATCGCATACCAACTTCGCCTCATCTTGCAACTACTCCATCCAAGAATACTGCACAGATATCATTGAAGTAGTCTCTCAACAATGCGACCGAGTCGGTGTTCCTCATCCTAATCTCATTTCAGAATCCGGCCGCGCTGTCGTTTCCTACTATTCCGTTCTCGTGTTTAATATCCTCGATGTGACCTCCGCCCAGACCACAGATAAGGAACCCGAGATGCCGAAAAACGCTCCGCAAAATTTAGCAAACCTTTTCCACGTCAATAAAACCCTATCCAAAAAAAATCTTCAAGAGGCAATGAATGACGCGGTCTATTACCGCGATCAAGTCCGAGCGATGTTCCTATATGGCTCAGCGACGCTTCGCGAACGCGGACTGGCCGAGGCTTGGTATTGGCATATCCTCACCCGCATTTCTAACATGATCTCCGACATGGACGATGTCCCGGAAGATCTCCTCGAACTCTCAAACGGCCTTGCCGATTTCTATTACGGAAATTTCTCACTGTTCCAATCTCTCCCGGACTCTTGGGCAATCGAGCAACTTTTTCCCGTCCTCCCCATCCATCGCCTCAACGAAAAACCTAAACACCGCGCCGTTCTCGCAGACATCACCTGCGACTGCGATGGTAAGATCGATCGCTTCATCGACAAAGAAGACGTCGCGAAAATCCTACCACTACATGAACTCAATGCAGATGAGCCTTACTACATCGGAGTTTTCTTGGTCGGTGCCTATCAGGAAACTCTCGGCGACCTTCACAATCTCCTCGGCGACACCAACGTGGTTGGCGTTCATCTCGAAAACGGAAAGCCTGTGTATACTCACGAGGTCGAGGGCGACACCGTCGCCGACGTGCTCTCCTATGTGGAGTTTGACCCGAAAGAATTAGTCTCCAAATTCCGGAATTTTGCCGAAAAAGCCGTTAACGACGGACGCATTTCCCCAAAAGAGCGCAAAGAAATCATGGATCTCTACCGAGATGGCCTTGGGGGCTATACCTATTTTGAGAGTTAAAAAAACTCGAAGATAACCCGTAGCGCTTAGAAAAAATAATGCTATCATTAAACATGTCTTCTAAAATGCTCTTCCAATCCATTCCTTTGCTGCTGCTCGCTCTGCTTGCTATTGCGATACTTATTCCTGCCTGCACACCCAATTTCAATAGTGCTGAGAGGGTCAAAGAGTATAAAACCATACTCACCAAAACCCGAGACACCGCACCGGGAAATCAGGAATCGCTCAAGGCCTTCACCGAGTTTCTGCAAAAAATCGACGACAAAGCTTTCGTAGAATCGAACACAGCGAAAGTTTACGCCGCAGATGCCTATCTGAACGATACGCTCGTCACACACCACGGCCCCGATGAAATCAAAACCTATTTCCTTGCAACTGCCGACACCATGACAAAATACCAAGTGACCGTGGACGATACGGTTTCTTCAGGAAACGATCACTATGTCCGCTGGACCATGATCTTCACCGCACCGAAATTGAACGCTGGAAAACCCGTCGAATCCGTAGGTATGAGCCACGTTCGCTTCAACTCCGCTGGCCAAGTTGTCATGCATCAGGATTTCTGGGATTCGGGCACCAACATCTATGGCCAACTTCCTGTGATGGGCGGAGTGATCGAATCGATACGTCGTCGCTTTGAACATTAATTTCTGAGAAAACATGTCTGATCGTTTCAAAGCATTCACAGCCATGATCGGTCATTGGTGGGATTCTGACTACCGGGCTCCTGGCGATCCCGATCCATCCACTCTTCCCGACAAGATCGATTGGCAACGTACCATCCCGTTCATTTTTTTGCATCTGGGTTGCTTCGCTGTGATCTGGGTTGGCATCAGTCCTATTCCAGTCATCGCAGCAATCACGCTCTACTTCATCCGTATGTTCGCGATCACAGGTTTCTACCACCGCTACTTCGCGCATCGCTCCTACAAAACCTCGCGTGCATTCCAATTCATCCTTGCCATTATCGGAAACACCTCCATGCAACGCGGCTCACTTTGGTGGGCGGCCACCCATCGACACCATCACAAACACTCCGACGAAGAAGAAGACATTCACTCCCCGCGCATCAGCGGATTTCTTTGGTCTCATATCGGTTGGCTCACTTCGAAACGGAATTTCCCCACCAACTACAAAGCCATCCCCGACCTCGTGAAATTCCCCGAACTCGTTTGGCTCAATCGCTTCGATCAGGTCGTACCCATCGCCTTCGGCATCTTTATGCTCGCCATCGGTTGGATATTAGAAACTTTCTTTCCAGCCCTCGGCGCTACGATGTGGCAATTCTTCATCTGGACCTTTTTCATCTCTACAACCGTTCTACTTCACGGCACTTTATTCATTAATTCCCTCGCTCATGTATGGGGAAAACGCCGCTTTGATACCGAGGACGACTCACGCAACAACTTCTTCCTTGCCCTCATAACCCTCGGAGAAGGCTGGCACAACAACCATCACCGCTTCCCCCACTCCACCCGCCAAGGTTTCCTCCCTCACGAAATCGACACTACCTACTATATCCTCAAACTCCTCTCGATGCTAGGCCTAGTCTGGGACCTCCGCCCCGTTCCCCAAGCCGTCATCGAAGAAGCGAAAAACAACCCATCTAAATAAATTTCGCTTACCAAGCTTTGCTTACCTTTGTGTTCTTAGCGGCTTTGCGTTGAAAAATTTCTAACCACTAACCCTGTTTGCAAAACAAAATCGCCATCATCGGAACAGGTATCTCCGGTCTCGCCTGCGCGCATTTCCTACACCGACATTTCAACGTCACCATGTTCGAAAAAGACCGCCGCATTGGCGGCCATTCCAACACGGTAACGGTTGAGGAAAACGGCAAGTATCTCCCCCTCGATACCGGCTTCATGGTTTACAACGAAGTCACCTATCCGCACCTCACCCAGCTTTTCAAAGATCTCAAGGTCGAAACCAAACCCACGGCGATGTCGTTTTCCGTACAACACATCCCAGCAGATGTGGAGTTCAATGGCGGCTCGCTCAATCTCCTCTTCGCGCAACGCAAAAACCTGTTCCGCGCGCGCTACTGGAAAATGCTGCTCCAGATCAATCGCTTCAACCAAGAGACGGTCGAAGAACTCGCGAATCCGAAATACGGCGATCTCTCACTCGCCGATTACGTGAAAGCCCGTGGTTACGGGGACGATTTTTTAAATTGGTATCTCTCCCCTATGGCCGCTGCGGTTTGGTCTTCTCCGCCGGAACGCATCAACGATTTTCCCGCCAGAACCCTCATGCGCTTCTGGCACAACCACGGTTTCCTCGGACTCGATACTCAGCACCCTTGGCGCACGGTCGTCGATGGCTCACGCCAATACGTCGAAAAAATCATCGCTCCATTTAAAAATCAAATCGTTAGCGGAAATCCTGTGCGCAAGGTAACCGCCGACAACCAAGTCATCCTCGATGATGGCAGCGCTCACACATTTGATCTCATCATCTTCGCCTCTCACGGCGATCAATCGCTTAAACTGTTAGAACAACCAACTTCACTCGAAACCGATATCCTCCAACATTTCAACTATCAATCCAACCGTGCCGTCGTCCACACGGATACCCGTTTCATGCCCCGCACCAGACGTGCTTGGGCCTCATGGAACTACCGCATCGAACCCTCCGGAAAACATTCCACGCATTACTGGATGAACAGCCTCCAAGGCGTTTCCGAATGCGAAAACTATTTCGTCTCCATTAACCCGCCGGGTGAGATCGCTCCGGAAAAAATCCATCACGAACTCGAATACGAGCATCCCATTTTCACCAGCGCCGCCATCAACGCCCAAAATCGCATCCCAGAACTCCACCAAGCCGGCCAAGAAAGCAACCGCTTCTACTGCGGTGCATGGCAACGCTACGGCTTTCACGAAGACGGCATCTGGTCCGCCCACCAACTTTGCGAATCTCTCAAAAGTAGCTGAGACTTGCAGTCTCCCTCTCCATTCATTCTTAAACACACCTTGAATCTCACGTCAAATTCTCCGCAACCCCAGCTTTGCGAACCTTCGCGATCTTTGCGACTTTGCGTTGAAAATTCTTTATACGAATGCGACGTAACCCACACCCGCATCTCCCCAAAAAAACACGCCTTCCAATACCGCGTGTTCATGCTCGCCATTAATCTCGATTATTTTCCAAAAGTCCCCTTCCTTTCCCAAAATCGCTTCAACCTCTTCTCCATCGACAAACGCGATCACATCAATACAGATCCAACGCTATCGATCCGCCAAAACCTAACCTCATGGCTAGCTGAAAAAGGCACTGTCATCCCCGCCGATGCAAAAATTTTGCTGATCACTTTCCCCCGTGTGCTTGGTTACGCATTCAATCCAGTTTCTTTCTACTACATCTACCGTAGTAACGGCGAACCCCTGACTGCCGTCGCCGAAGTCACCAACACCTATCGCGAGATGAAACTCTTTCCTCTCGGTAAACCAATCGCAGAGGGAAAATTTGATCATACGATTCCAAAAAACTTCTACGTCTCCCCCTTCTCCGACCCTAACGACACCTTTCATTTCCGCATCGGCCAGCCTTCCGAAACATGGACCGTGCATATTGATAATCTAAGCGCCGCCAAACCCAACCTCCTATCCGCCATACGCGGCGAGCAACGCGAACTCACCGCTTCCCGTCTCGCATGGTTTGCCCTTAAATACCCACTCATCTCCCTCTTCATCATCTTCCGAATCCACCTCCACGCTCTCCTACTTTTCCTAAAAAAAATCCCCCACTTCCCGAAATCAACGCCCGTGGCAGCGGATTGCATCCGCCCAGCCAAAATTTCAGATCCACCATAATTCTGAAATTTCATAATCACAACTAGCCCACCCAAGATATGGACTCTACCCAACTCGACCTCTGCGACCCTCTGCGACCTCTGCGTCTCAGCGGTAAAACCTCCTCGGCAAGCCTACCAATCACCCTCCCCGAACGCATCGTCCTCTCCCTCTTCCGAAAATTCACCCTTGGAGGTCTTTCCCTCACCTACCCCGACGGCCACAGCCTTCACTTCGGCGAAGCCGGCGCACCCATCACCGCCCGCATCACTCTCAACGATCCCGAGGAATTTTTCAAACGCTGCATGTTCTATGGCAACATCGGCATGGGCGAGGCCTACACTGATAGCATCTGGGACACTCCCGACATCGCCGCCGTCATCTCATGGTTCGCCATCAACATGACCGCTATTCAAGGCGATGACACCGATTCCTCAACACTCCCCGGTGTTAACTTTCTCAAAATCATCAACTGGTTCCGCCACCTCAAACGCTCCAATACCATCGAAACGTCGCGCCGCAACATCGCCGAGCATTACGATCTCGGCAACGAGTTCTACTCGCTCTGGCTCGATGAAACCATGACCTACTCCTCCGCGAAGTTTACACAGGAAACCCAAACCCTCGCGCAAGCGCAGACCGAAAAATACGACGCACTCTGCCGCAAGCTCCAACTCAAACCCACCGATCACGTGTTAGAAATCGGTTGCGGTTGGGGTGGATTCTCTCATCACGCTGCGAAGAAATACGGCTGTAAAGTCACCGCCGTCACCATCTCCGAAGCCCAAGCCGCTTACGCCCGCGACCGCATCGAAAAAGCTGGTCTTTCTCACCTCGTAGAAATTCGCATCCAAGATTACCGACTCATCACCGGCAAGTTTGACAAAATCGCTTCCATCGAGATGTTAGAAGCTGTCGGCCACAAATTCCACGAATCCTTTTTCGCTAAATGCCACGAAGTCCTCGCTCCTCAGGGCTTACTCGCCGTACAATACATCACCGTTCCCGATTGCCGTTACCAATCACTAACAAAAGGGGTCGATTGGATCCAGAAAGTCATTTTCCCCGGATCGCTGCTGCTTTCTGTCGGACGCGTCAATGAAGTCATCAATAAAACCAGCAACCTTTTCCTCCACCACTTGGAAGATCTCGGACTTGACTACGCCCGCACCCTCAGCACGTGGCACGACACCTTTAACGCAAAACTCGAACAAATCCGCCCACTCGGATTCGACGAACCGTTTATCCGCACTTGGAACTACTACCTCAAATATTGCGAAGCCGGCTTCGCCACCCGCAACATCTCCGTCGTCCAAGCCGTCTACACACGACCGAATAATTTGAAACTCTAAACTTTAAGTTTTAAACTCCAATTAAGACGACAGTGTCTACGCTTTGACTCCACTACGTTACCTCCAAGACAAATTGCTAACCAACATATGAAATTTGCTACCGCTAATTCTCCTTCGCGTCCCTCTGCGACCTCTGCGTCTCTGCGGTGAAAATTCTTCCATGGCCCTGAATCAACAAAGCCGCTTTTACCGCTGGGTCATTCGTCCCATCGTCAATCAGCTCAAGCAAGGCACATCTCCAGAGAAACTTTCATGGAGCATTTCTCTGGGCGTGACTCTCGGTATTTTTCCCATCATGGGCAGCACCACGATTGTGTGCCTGATCTTTGGACACTTATTAAAACTCAACCAACCCATCCTCCACCTTTTCAAAACTTTTACCTATCCGCTCCAACTCGCGCTCATTCTCGTATACATCCGCCTCGGCCAAATGTTCAACGGCGTCCCACTCATCAAATTCTCCATTCCCCAACTCCTCACCCGCTTCAGAGACGACCCCGCCCAATTCGCAAGCGACTTCGGCCTAGCCGCCCTCCACGGCATCGAAGCATGGGCAATCAGCGCGATCTTTCTCATACCCGCACTGTATTTCATCTCTCTACCTATTATAAAAAATTTGTTAGAAAAGATTACAAATAAGCGAAACTGGTAGATCGAAATTTTGTAATCCCTTTAAATTCTCAGATCATCCGATCACTTTAATTTCCTCCTTTGACTTTTCCTATTTCAATTTACCATAAACCCATGTCCGAAGCTCTATCGCACGCCGTCAGCCTTCATCCGTATTTCAAAATCCGCGAAGGAAATCTCGAAGCTTTCACCGCGCTGATGCCTGCGTTCATCGAGAAAACTGCCACTGAGCCTGACTGCTTGTATTATGATTTCACCCGCAACGGCGACATCGCTTTTTGCCGTGAGGCCTACATCGGCGCGGAAGGCGTTCTCGCCCACCTTGGAAATGTCGGCGAACTCCTCGGGAAATTCCTCGAACTCTCCGATCTCGCAAGACTCGAGGTCCACGGACCCGCTGAAGAAATCGAAAAACTCCGCACCCCTCTCGCCGATCTCAATCCAGACTTTTTCATCCGTGATAGCGGATTGGTGAATCCGCATGGGTGATCCATTTTCCTTGCCGTGCTGATAACTCTCCCTAGCTTCGCACTCATGAAAATCATGAACAAGAAAAGTTACGGCCTCTTGATAGCTCTCGCCGGAGTCGCTGCGCTGATCAGCAGCGGATGCTCTGAGTCGGAAAAGAAAAATGAACTGGCAAAAAAAGAAGAGGCTATCATCAAAAAGGATGAGCCGCTCAAAGTTCTCATCGTCACTGGTGGCTGTTGCCATGATTACGAATTCCAGTCCGCTGCGATGATAGCGGGGATTCCCAAACACGCGAAGGTCGATATCACTCTAGTCAACGAAGGCAAAGGCACCGACGCGAAGATCCCGCTTTATGACGACCCCAATTGGGCGAAGCCATACGATGTGATCATCCACAATGAATGTTTCGCTAACACCAAAGACGAGGCTTACATCCGCAAAATCACTGAAGCTCACAAAGCCGGAACTCCCGCTGTGGTGGTGCATTGCGCAATGCACACCTACCGCTCCGCGGAGATCGATGACTGGCGCGAGTTTCTTGGAGTGACCAGCAAGCATCATGAGCATCAGAGCAAATATCCGGTGAAAGTGGTTAAGGTGGATCATCCGGTAATGAAAAACTTCCCGACCGACTGGACCACGCCTATGGACGAGCTTTACATCATCACCAAGATCTGGCCGAAAACCACGGTGCTCGCCACTTCGAAGAGTGAGAAAAGCGGAGAAGAAAATCCTGTTATCTGGGCGAATGATTTTCACGGCACACGCGTTCTCGGCACCACCTACGGACACACCAATGACACATTCAGCGACCCAGTCTTCATCAAATTACTCGCCGATGCTGTGGTCTGGGCGGCTGGTGAGAATTGAACGAGTTTTAGAAATTTGAAAAATCCATATCCATCCAATGACAGGCTTTTAGCTCGTTGATGATCAAACGGTATTCTCCTTCGAACTCATCACGTGTGAGTTTTACCCGAACTCTTACAAAACCTTCAGGATCCATCGAGGCTAACTTACCGCCAGTTGCTGCTAGATTCTTTTCCCTGAGTTCGAAAGCTGCCTTAAGCTTTTCCCCTTCATCACTGGCCAAATTAACGGATATCATCGGGGACTCGTCATTCGCCTGCAAAGGGTTACCCCATTCAGGCGCAGCTAAGACAATGATCATCCGGAGGTCTTTCTGACTCTCTGCAATAGCATCTTTCTGTTGCCTCGCAAGCAAACGAAACTCCGCTTCATCGAGCTTTCCCTCGCCTGCTAAAAATAATTTCCACGAGGTTTCACTGTATCGGCTGAAATGCGCCCAATCCAATTTCCATCCATCAGATTCTTTCCTGAAAAACGCATCAAATTCAATTTTTCCCTCAGCATCCTTCCATTTAGATAATACCATCCATTCTTCACCCGAATGGATCCACTCCTTAGCTGTCACTTGCAGAGCATTCACATCAAAATCAGGATATGGATAATCTTTTTCATGCATAGCCATCACGGCCTTGTAATCTATCGATCTAGCAATCAAAGAACTTCGCTCATCAACTGTTTTCGCTGATAGAAACCCACGTATCACCCGATCACATTCAGGAAAAACCTGATTCAAAATAATCTCCCTATCCTCTTCAGTGAGACTCCTATTAAGATGCGCCACGCTCAAAACCCTTGGTTTGACAGTGTTCTTGGCAATATAATACCTCGACACTACAGCGACCAAGAGTATCGTGATCCAAATGACCGTGAACCGCAGGATCTTCCTAAACCTGCGCGAATGACGCGACGGTGTTCTTGCTACTTTCTTGAGTGTGTCTCCAGTCTTCCGAAAGGTAGCAACTTTCGCAGAAGCCACAGGATCGACAGAATTCACTACCGGCCACAAGCCAATCCCGGGTTTTCGCTGGCAGATTTCACAGACTCTATCCTCATTGAAACTATGGTCCGATTGAAATAGTGAACCGCAATGACCACAATGATACCAAGCATCTTTTTCGTTCGTATTCATGGATTTGCCTGATCTAACCAGTTTTCAGCAATCAGATCTTTTATCATCCATTGCTGGGGAAGAATCGCTTCTTTTCCGCGATCCAAACTCAAAATCACTTTGGCTTCATTTTTATAGTCACCCGTAATGGGACTCACACTAAAAAGTTCAAAAACTTTATTATCAATCTCAGTGCCAATCTTGGTATACACCCATATCGATACATCCTTTTTTGGAGATCTAATAATAAAGGAACGGTATCGATCTTCCGGCACTGCCTGTGTATAAAAACTGGAGGACTCTATCCACGCTCGGATTTCACTTCCATCACCCTTTCCGAATTTAAGCTCTTCGAAATTTGCACTTCCATATCCCGTAGTCGCCTTCCAATCCAATTTAAGAACTTCATTCTCATAGCGATAAACTGCTATAAAATTGGAGAAATCGTGATTCGTTCCACTTAGCACTCCAACCAAAACAGATTCATTCTGATAAGTCTTCCAAAATGACTTATCGCTTGGCTTCCAGCCCTCATCAGCTCCAGATGGCTTCCACATTTTGGAAATCAACGGCGCATTGCGATCTCTTAGATATATAAGCTCACCAACATCACCGACGTTTTTTGCTTTCACGTATTGAGCATAGATGTGCTTTGCCTCTTGTTTGCCTCTGGTTAGTCGACCCAATGCGCTATTTTCGAAATCTCTGTCATCCCCATCTGGCACAATCTGATCGGATCTCTTCTTGCCCAACACTTCTCTTGGATCGTCACGATTGAAATAACTCAATGAAACTGTAAAGACGACCAGCAGGATTATTCCCAATGCCGTGTATAACATCCATCTCGCAGAGCCTTTTTTCTGCGCTACCCCCCAGTCGTCCCGCTCTCCTACATTGAACCGATTTGGTATGATAAGTCTCTGCCTAACAGGCTCCGCGCTATCACCCAACTTCATATCCTCTAGTGCCAAGCTTGGCTGGAAATCTTCTTTCTCGGAAATATCTACTCGATCCCCATAGGTATTGACCGATACCACGAGATTGGGCGAGCTATCCTCTTCGAATCCAGCAGCAGTTTTTGGGGTGTGAGAAGAATCAATCACTTTCAATCCCGAAAGATTCACATCCATCTTCGGTATTTTTGATGCCTCCGCCCTCCTAGGTGGAAGCTGCACATCAAGAACCTGTTGTACATCGAGAACATCCCAGTCATCATCAGGCGTTACAATCGGCACATGATTGTTAGGATCTTCTATATCAGGATTCATGCGGTCTTTTTCGATTAGCAGAATTTCAACCCAGGATCTGCTGATTGCACTACCAAGCAGATAATTAAATCTAAATCTTTAATAACCAGATGAGATCCTTAAAATCAAATTCTGTGCAGCACGCTCAAACGCATCAGGCAACGCGTTCTGCCTTGCCGTTTGTAAGTTTGAATCGACGAAAAACGTGCTCTGCCCTGTACTGCTGCCGCTTGCTAAAAGCTTCGTGGGATCCCGGGCATCTTTTAAGCGCCAGCTGATTTTAACCGTATTCGTCAATTCTTCTGCAGCCAAGGCATCGAGACGAGAACCACGTAAAGCGCTGTAATCAATCGATGTAACTTCACCTTCAAGTACCGCGTCCGCATGATGCAAATCCGATAGGCGATAGGTTCCGTTTTGAACCACAGCCGCAGTGACTGCGGAAGTCGCAATAGCTTCTGCGCGGGGATGCAGCGTGCCATTTTCCAACATGGATACAGAAATCCTCTGCACAGATGCGAGCGAAGGTGGTTTCGCACCCCCAAGCTGATATCCCGCACAAGAGCTCAAGAGCACACTCAATAGAACCAATAAGTTAAATTTCATACATTTAATCATCACAGCTTATTCACCGAGTTCTTTTAAGCGATTCTTAGCGTAATCATAAGCACGTCCAGTTTTAGAACTTTTCAAAATGTCTCTATAATAAACTTTCGCGGATTCAGTTTGTCCGGTGCGATCATAAAACTTGGCGATATCAAGCGAACGATCGAGATCGCGTCCACTCAAAACACCTAACAATTTTCTAGCTTCGCCATTTTTCGGATGGCTAGGATACTGAATCAAATAATCATTCAGCGCCTCACGTGCTAGGTCGAGTGTTGCCTGATTATGATTTCCAGCATCAGCTTGCTCTAGGAGGACGATACCCACTCGGAAAAGCGCCTCAGCTGCTTGACGTGTATCCGGTTGATCCTTCACCAATTTTCTAAAGGCATCAACGGACTCTCTATGATCTTTCTCACTTTGATGAATCTCACCGATCGAAAACTGTGCGTTAGCTGAAATCTCGGAACGTGGTGCGTTGTCACGCAACTGGCCTAACATTTCAACGATTTTATCGGTTGAAATTTTGGATTTCAACCCAAGGAAAGACAGCTTCACTTTTCCATCCGCCGCAGCTTGTGTCATCTTCACCTGGCTGTTGAGCGCTTTCGTATACAAATTACTACTAGGATAGCGTTGTAAAAATTGTTGGTAAGCTTTGAAGGAAGCGATCGTATCTCCTTTTTGTTCCAATATCTCCGCCTGTCTGAATCTTGCTTGAGCCGCTGAGGGCGCCATTGGAAAATCATCCGCTACCTCTTTATACAACTTCACTGCTTTGTCCGACTTCCCTGCATCGTCTGAAAATTTTGCTTTTTGATAGATCGCCTCTCCCTCCCCGGATCCTCCATTCATCGTACCAGCCAAGGCGATTGCATCATCATTTCCACAGGAAACCACAAATAGCGAAGCAAGAGATAGCAGTGCAACGGTCGGAAAACGTTTTGTCATGCCACAAACCATAGAAGCTTTGACGAGTCGGGAAAGAGGAAATTGCAAGGATTGGAAAAACTTAACTTTTCCCTAATTCCTTGGCACGAGCCACCGCTGCGCTGACCGCGGCGATAAATGACGACCTAATGGCACCATCTTCAAGCGCCGCCAGCCCAGCAATCGTGGTCCCTCCGGGCGATGTCACCATATCTTTTAGCACAGCAGGGTGCAGCCCCGTTTCCAAAACCATGGCCGCGGCACCCGCCACAGTCTGTGCCGCCAGTTTCAGAGCATCTATACGCGGCAATCCCGCTTGCACTCCACCGTCTGCCAAGGCTTCTATCACCAAATAAATATAGGCAGGACCGCTTCCAGAAAGCCCGGTCACCGCATCAATCAATCTTTCAGGCACCTCCACCGATAAACCTACCGCACCCAAAATCGACTGCACGATCTCACGATCTACTACCCCGCAATTTGATCCCAGCGAAAACGCTGCTGCGCCTTTGCCAACCAGTGCAGGGGTATTTGGCATCGTCCTAATAAAGCGACCCGTGCCGCCGGTCAGCTTTTCCATAGCACCCAGAGTAACTCCAGCCGCAACGGATATAAAAAGCTTATCAGGAAATTTTCCTAACTCGGCCATTTGAATGATCCCGGGAATATCATGCGGCTTGGTTGCAAGTATCAAAACCTCGGATTCTCTCACCACTTCTTCGATCGATATCGTGTTTCTAGCCCCTGTCTGCTCCGAGAATCGCAAGCGCGATGCCTCTGTGCGCGCAACACCGATGACATCCACACCTTTCACCACTCCCTGAGCCAAAGCACCTTTCACCAAGGCCGTTGCCATCTTGCCGCATCCAATTACTCCCAATTTCATATCGCCACACTTAATAGATAATCCCCCGTGAGGCGAGCGTCATTTTCCTTGGGATATTTCAAATCTTAGGGCATTTTAAACGCATGCCAAAATGGATCAGCCTCCTGTGCTTGCTCGCCTTCCAGATTTCAGCTTTCTCGCAAGAGCCTACTGAGCAAAAAGCACCCAATGTCGAAATTCCAAACGTCGATGCTTGCATTCCGCCTTGGGTCGCCGCCGCCAAAAAGCCCAGTTTATTCCCATTTCACAACGGATTGGTCATTGCCATCATTGCAGAGAACCAAAACGCCCAAATTCACACACTGCAGGGGCTAAATCACCTCCATGCCGGCTGGGATTTCGAAGCGATCCGCCATTTCGCCGTCGCCATGCAAGCAGATCCTCGCTGTCTCATGGCACATTGGGGCATGATCATGAGCATGCTCGGAACTTCTCCTGAGACCGATTCCTATCGACTCGCAGCCACCCAACGTTTGCTGGAACTCGTGGCCGATGGCGAAGGCACCGAGCTCGAACGCGGCTTTGCTTACTGCTTGATCAAATACGTCGAAGAAGGCTCTAAAGGAGCGGGAATCGCCTTCCGTAAGGTTTCAGATAGATTTCCCAAAGATATCCAATCGGAAATTTTTGCCATTTTGTTCAGTCGTGGTGGTTATGATCTAACAGGAGAAATTACCGCAACCCAAGCCGAAGCCGAAAAAAACCTGGATCGACTCATTCAACGCGTGCCGAACAACGCGCTTCCTCTACATGCCTACCTGCTAGTCAAAGCCGAGGCTCCCAATCTTAAGCCCTCCATCCAGCTCGCCAAAAAACTTTGTGAAATCGCTCCGAATTATCCGCCCTACCTTCACCTATTAGGTCATTACCAATGGCGCAGCGGTCTCTTTGATGAGGCCATAACCAGCTTCTCCTTGGCTGAAAAATATTATACGGAGTGGATGACATCTAACAAAATTAAATATGCGGATTGTCCACAGTTAATTCTAACAAAAAGCTATCTTGCTGTAGCTAAAGCATCTGCCGGAAATTTTCCAGATGCGATTGCCGCAGCAACTGAACTTTCCAAAATCCCCTTGGACCCGAAGCGACCCACCTCTTTAGGAAATCGACAAATCCTCTGGGACGCACAAACTCTCCCCGCACGGATCATCATGCATTGCGGAGGAAAAAACGATCCAACCGAAGCTCTTCTCTCCCTCCCCAAGCCCCTAGAAAATCAAGCGTTTCATAAACATTCCCTTTCCCGCTGGTGGACCGATGGAGTAAGAATTACCCTCCAAGCACGGCGCTTACTCAACGTTGGTGACATAAAAACCGCCGCCGAAACCATTGATGCGTTGAGTTTTCATGGAGAAGCCATGATCAAACAAAAAGATGCCGCTTCAGCGAGGGGTGAATACGCACAATGGCGCAGAGCCTTACTGGATCTGGAAATGCTCAACGCAAATCTTCGTGGTCACCTCGCACTTGCAGGCCCTAAAGAAAGCCAGGGCTCAGCCTTCAACTGGTTTCGCGCAGCTGCCGATCGCCAACGCGCCTCCACGCTCATCCATCCGCCTCTCATCCTCTCACCCATGGCAAATGATCTCGGCGATTATTATGTCTCAATCCATCAGCCCCAGAAAGCATTGGCAGCATATCAGGAAGCGATCTTGAAATTTCCCAACGAGGCATCTGCGCTTAAGCGCATAGAAAAAGTCAAAGCCACCGAGTAGCAATTACGCTTTAGACAGACGAGCGTTCACTCTGGCTTCAATGATATCTGCAAGCTTGTTGTCATTTTGATCTCGCAGGAAATCACAGAAATTCGAGACCACCGCTTCAAGATCTTCATCACACTCTCTACCAAGCGCCTCGAAACCTTCGAGCGCTTTTTCGAAATGCTTTCTCGCCCACTCCCGATCACCCATTTCCACTAAAGCCAGTGCCAGATTGTTGTGCGACTGGGCCGTATCTGGATGATGATCTCCAAACAACTCATTGCGCGTTTCCAATGCCATCATGTGCATCTCACGTGCCTGCTCCAAATATCCAGCCGCTAAATAAACCGCCCCGAGATTGTTGCAAACCGATGCCGTCTCCGCATGCTTGGCGCCGACTACCGAATGCATAATCTCCAGCGCCTTCAAAAAGTAATCCTCAGCCGCATCCAGATTCCCAGCCGATTTCGCCGTAAAACCCAAATTGTTGATGATCGTCGCCATATCCATCTTCATCGGTGGATTAGCTAACTCAAAAAAGCTTACCGCTTTTTCCCACGCGGAAATAACCTGATCATAGCGATTCATCCCGTCATACGCGGCTCCAAGTATTGCATACATGCGGCCCATCTGACCAAAGCGCTCTTTGCGACCGTCTAACTGATCAATCGCTTGCTTGGCATCTTCCGCGGCATCGCCGTATTCAACCATGTCCAAAAAGATCGCCGCTCTGTCCTCCAAGCTCGCAACAAATGCATCAATCGAATCGTGATCTGAACTGAGCAATTGCTGACATTTATCCACAGCTGCGTTCGCTGCATGCAGGGCTTGCGAAAGATCACCTTGCGCTCTCCAAGCTTTCACGCGATCATGCATGATGTGAATCAAATTGGCTGTCGGCTTATCCATGTTCGCAGTATTTACATTATATATTACGCTGTTTAATCTGAGATTGACCAGCGGAAATCTTTAACCAGCACCCAAATCTTCCAGCAATTTCTTCCGACTGCTCGGCAATCCACCCAAATGATCGCCCAACGCCTGCTCCGCGGCCCGGTTTTCACGGGAAACTCCCAGAATCACCGCGAATTGCCGCTCGAAGTGCTGCAAAGCCCGCAAACTCGCGGTTTCCACATCCAAATGATCCAAACCACGCCGTAATAAATCGAAAATTTCCGGCTCCGGATGGTTGGATTCCAGCCCCGCCTCGATCAATTGGCAAAAATATCCTGCCAGCATGGTCGTTACATAACTTCGCCGCAAACCCTGCCGCCAGTTAGAAATCGATACCTCCCGCAGCGCGTGCAACTCCCCCTGGCGGGCCTTTGCGAACATGATTTCACCTGAGAAAAACAAATCCAATTTCCCTGCAAATACACTCTTCGGACGCAACGCACCCTTCGCCACGGTCTTGATCAAACCCTCCTCCTCACTGAGCCAATGCACGATCAAACTCGTCTCAGTAAGACGCGTCGTTCGTATCAGGATCGCTTCGGTAGATAACACGGATAAAAAAGGAATTGCAGATTCGGCTTGATACGGCTCATTTAGTGCCTTAGCCAAGTTCCAGCAATTATGGGTCAGCAATCAAACAAAATCATCAAACGCCGTCGTCGCGCGGATTATCTTAAGCGTAAGAAGGAAGCAGCCAAGCTCGGCGGCATCCTTCCAAAAGTCACCGTCAAAAAAGCCGCTCCTAAAGCCGCAGCTAAATCTGACGCGCCAGCAGCAGCCAAAGCAGCTCCTGCGAAAAAAGCCGCAGCCAAGAAAGCACCAGCCGCCAAAAAGGCTCCTGCGAAAAAGGCTCCAGCCAAAAAGGCCGCCAAGAAAACCGAATCCTAGGATTCAACCTTCCAACCATTTATCAACCAAGCCGGCTCTCCCACAAGGAAGCCGGCTTTTTTCTTATTTCAGACAAATTTCCGCTTCCCTCCAACGTCCCCTCACCTAACCTCCCGCCCGTTCCCCATCTTCCTTGAAATTTGAATTTTAGAATTTGAAACTTATGAAAATCGTCGTCGCATACTCAGGAGGTCTCGATACCTCAGTCCTCCTCCTCTGGCTCAAAGAAAAATACAACGCAGAAATCATCGCTTACTGCGCGGATGTCGGCCAAGGCGACGAACTCGACGGCCTCGAAGCCAAAGCCCTCTCCACTGGCGCATCGAAATGCTACATCGGCGATCTCAAACAGGATTTTGCCCAAAACTACATCTTCCCCATGATCCAAGCTGGCGCGATCTATGAAGGTCGATATCTGTTAGGAACTTCCATCGCCCGCCCCTGCATCACCGCAGATATGATCAAAATCGCCATCGCCGAAGGTGCCGATGCCATCGCTCACGGTGCCACCGGCAAAGGCAACGACCAAGTCCGCTTCGAGCTCTCCGCCGCTGCCCTTGCTCCTAACATCAAATGCATCGCTCCATGGCGTGATGCAGAGTTCCGCAAACAATTCCCGGGCCGTGCCGAGATGATCGCATACGCCGAGGCGAACAACATCCCGATCAAAGCCTCCATGAAAAAACCTTACTCGATGGATCGCAACCTCCTCCACATCTCCTTCGAAGCCGGCGCCATGGAAGACCCATGGTATGACGCCACCACTCCCGAAGACCGCGACATGTATGTCCTCTCCGTCTCACCCGAAGACGCACCCGATCGCGCGGAATACATCGAAATCCTTTTTGAAAAAGGCGATCCGATTGGTTTGAAACACGCCAACCTCGATGCCCTCCTAACCGAACTCGGCGACGTGAAAGCCGCCGGCCAACAGGACGGCTACACCCTCCTCAATGCCTACGGCGTGATGCGCGTGCTCAATCTGTTAGGCGGACGCAACGGCATCGGCCGCGTCGATATCGTGGAAAACCGCTTCGTCGGCATGAAATCCCGCGGCATTTACGAAACCCCGGGCGGTAGCATCCTCCTCGCCGCTCACCGCGACCTCGAAACCCTCGTCGTCGATCGCGAAGCCATGCACATCCGCGATTCCCTCATCCCGAAATACGCGCAACTCGTTTACAACGGATTCTGGTTCGCTCCAGAACGCGAAGCCATCCAAGCTCTCGTCACCGAAACCCAGAAAAAAGTTTCGGGCGAAGTCCGTATGAAACTCTACAAAGGCAACGTCATGCAAGCCGGCCGCCGCAGCCCGCACAGCATGTATTCGGAAGCCATCGCCACCATGGAAGGCGGCCAAGAACAAGCCTACAACCAAGACGATGCCACCGGCTTCATCGCGTTGAATGCGCTGCGCCTAAAAGCCGTTGCGAGGCAGAAGTAAGAAGAAGTGCCAATGCATCCTCAATAAAGATAAGAAAACAACTAGCCTATATCTTCTCCTTGCGCTCTGAGCCTTCTTGATCTTCCTTAATGGCGTAAGCAAATCACATTACATTTTCTCATGAATCTCACCCTCAAAGTTTGGCGTCAATCCGGACCGAAGTCCAAAGGTAGCATCCACACTTACGCTGCGGAAAATATACCTGCTGAAGCGTCTTTTTTAGAAATGTTGGATATCGTCAATGAGCGGATTATTGAAAAAGGTGATGATCCCATCCATTTCAATCACGACTGCCGCGAAGGCATTTGCGGAGCGTGCTCACTCACCATTAACGGCGTGCCTCACTCCAAGGAAAAAGGCATCACCACATGCCAAGTGCACATGCGTAAATTCCGTGATGGTGATACCATCTGGATCGAGCCATTCCGCGCCAATCCATTTCTCATCGTCAAAGACCTCATCGTCGATCGCACTGCACTGGATCGCATCATCGCTGCGGGTGGCTATATCGACATTCGCACGGGTTCTGCCGTGGATGCGAACTCCATCCCGATCTCAAAAGCTGATGCCGACAGTGCCTTTGATGCCGCGGCCTGCATCGGTTGCGGTGCGTGTGTAGCCGCCTGCCCGAACGGATCCGCCATGCTGTTCACTTCTGCAAAAATTTCCCACCTCGGCCATCTACCACAAGGACAGCCAGAGCGTCGAAAACGCGCTCTTGCGATGGTTCGCCAAATGGACAGCGAAGGTTTCGGAAACTGCACCAATCACTACGAGTGCGAGGCCGCTTGCCCCAAAGAAATCTCCGTGGATCACATTGCCCGCATGAACCGCGACTACGGCAAAGGCGTCATCGCCGAGCAGTTTGTTTAAAGATAACACCAAAAGAAAATTCGAACCGCGGATGAACGCAGATGAACGCAGATGATCTCAAGAAAGTTCAAATCCAATCACTGATACACTGGCTGCAATCAAAATCTCCGCGTTTTAACACTTCTTCCATCTGCGTTTATCCGCGTTCATCTGCGGTTCAATACTCAAATCCGACCCGAAGCCGGGAATAAATCGCTTCATACTTCCTCCCACAACACATGAAAACCAGGGTCAATTTACTGTTTGCGATCATCACACTCGGTCTCGGTGCGGCCTGTGCCGAGGAAAAGAAAAAAGAAAAAGCTATGGAAACCAGTAAAGAAGCTCCTCAAGAACCCGCCGGAAAAGTCGTGAAAACCGATGAAGAGTGGAAAAAAATCCTGACCCCCGAACAATACCGCATCCTCCGAGAAGCCGGAACCGAGAGGGCTCACGGCGAAGTTTACCAAGAATTCAAAAAACAAGGCGAAGGCGCCTACCACTGCGCGGGCTGCAACGCCCTACTCTTCACTTCAAAGGAAAAATTCGATTCCGGCTGCGGTTGGCCTTCCTTCTACGATCCCGCCAAAGCTCAAAACGTCATCTCAAAGGTCGATAGATCGGGTGGCATGATCCGGGTTGAGGTCGTCTGCGCCAAATGCGATGGCCACCTCGGCCACGTCTTTGAAGGCGAAGGCTTCAACACCCCCACCGACAAACGCTACTGCATCAACGGCGTGGGCCTCAAGTTTGTGCCTGCTAAGGAGAAATAATACAATTTTTCACCGCCGAGGCGCAAAACCTTGTGAGCGGTAGCGAGCTATCCAAATATGCGAAGCGATTGTGTTTGGACGGAATGAAATGGAGTCAAAGGTCGCGGAGGGACGCGGAGAATGGAAAGAGTGGTTTTTTCCGGCTTCTCTTTGCCGACGATATGCTAACCCCGAAGCCAGAACTTCCAATTTTTACTTAGATGGCTCCGCGTCCCTCTGCGACCTCTGCGCCTCCGCGGTGAAACTCTTCAAACCTAAATAAATTTTTTAAAGTTTAGAACTTGCCCATCGCGGCAGCTCAAACCATCTTTTGGCAGCAACGGCGGTTTGGCGGAATTGGTAGACGCGCTCGACTCAAAATCGAGTTCCTTGTGAGTGTGGGTTCGATTCCCACAGCCGCTACTTCCCTTTTTCCCGAGTCAAACCAACGCAGCATGTCTACTCCGCGCAGCATCGGCATCATCGCAGGCAGCGGAATCTATCCGGAAACATTCGTCCGCGCCGCTCGTAAAGCCGAACCCAACACCCGCCTCGTGGTCGTCGGTTTTGAAAATGAAACCCGAGCCGATCTCGAAGCACAGGTCGAAGCGTTCCGCTGGGTGCGGGTCGGCCAACTTTCCAAACTCATCAAGTTTCTCGTAAGCGAAGGTGTTACCGAGGCGGTTATGATGGGACAGATCTCACCAAAAAATCTTTTCGATCTCCGCCCCGACATCCGCATCCTGATGATGCTAGCGAAAGTGAAGAAACGAAACGCGGAGACCTTGTTCGGAGCCATCGCCGAAGAACTCGCCAAAGACGGCATCAGCCTTTTACCTGCGACCACCTTTCTCGAAGATCACCTTCCTTCCGCCGGCCACGTCATCGGCCCCATCATCAAGCCTCGCACGCTCGAAGACCTCGAATACGGTTTCGACATCGCGAAAAAAACCTCCGCCCTCGATATCGGCCAATCGGTTGTTGTTAGACACGGCACCGTCCTAGCTGTCGAGGCATTCGAGGGAACCAACGCCTGCATCCGCCGCGGCGGCGAGCTCGGCCGTAACAAAGATGCCGTGCTCGTCAAAGTTTCCAAACCCAACCAGGACTTCCGCTTCGACGTCCCAGTCATCGGCCCTCAAACCATAGAAAACTGCGCCGAAGCCGGCATCATCGCCATCGGTATCGAAGCCGGAAAAACTCTTCTGTTAGAAAAAGAAAAAGTTACCCAGCTCTGCACGCAACACAAAATCTGCATCCACGCGTTGTAAATTCAGAGTCATTGTGAAGTTTAACCGCAAAGATCGCATAGAACACAAAGAAATCATACTTATTTGTAATCTTTGCGGCTTTGCGTTCTTTGCGGTAAAATTAACCCATTTGGATGAGCATTTCTCTCCTTTGATTTATTAAAATTCACGTCTAGAATCCCGCCGTGAGCAAGCTGATCCAATTTAAAAAACTCACCAGAATTCTGGGAACCTTTTTCCTATTGCTCGGTTTTGCCTCAGCGGAAACCGCGACCCCTCCCCTAGTCACCCTTAAAGACATTGATGCCTGTATCACCCGTGGGGTCGATTTCTTGGTCGCTGATCAAAACGCCGATGGTTCATGGGGCAGCGCGACCCGCACCAAGCACATCAACATCTACGCTCCGCTTCCGGGCGCTCACGATGCCTACCGCGCTGGCGCCACGGGACTCGCCCTCTCGGGCATGATCGATGCCGCAGACAACCGACCCACCACTCTTGCCTCTATCGAAAAATGCGCGGTATGGTCCATCGAACATCTTCCCAAACTCCGCCGCGCGGATCAGACGACCACCTATAACATTTGGGGTCACGCTTACGGCCTGCGCTCTCTAATCCGCCTTCATCAACGGGAGACAAACGAGGAGAAAAAAATTCTCTACAAAACCCTTGCCCAACAACAGATCGAACTCGTTGGCCGATACGAGGACGTCAACGGCGGTTTTGGTTATCTCGATTTGTTTGACGATTTCACTTCGCAAAAACCGACGGGTATTACCACCTCATTCACCTCAGCCACGGTTATGCTCGCCATGTATGAGGGTCGTGAAAAACTCGGTCTCAAGCTCAATGATAAAATCGTCGGCACATCGCTAGACTCCATCAAACGCCAGCAATTTCCCGATAAATCCTACGGTTACTCACACGAGCACATCATGCGCCCAAGGGCCGATATCAACCGCCCTGCTGGCTCCCTCGCACGCTCGCAAGCCTGCAACGCGGCGCTCCGTGTATATGGAAGAGACGGCATCACCGACGAAGTCATCATCGAATGGGCCGATCGCTTTCTCGCGCGCGAAGGCTGGCTCTCCATCGCCCGTAAACGCCCAAAACCCCACGACATCCATTTCAAAATTTCCGGTTACTTTTACTACTACGGCATCTACTACTTCACCGAATCTGTTAGACTTCTCCCTCCAGAAAAACAAAAGCCCTACGCCGAAAAACTCGCCGCCCTCATCGTTTCCAAACAAGAAAAAGACGGCTCATGGTGGGACTACCCACTCTACGATTACCACCAACCCTACGGCACGGGATACTCTCTGATGGCTCTTACTTGGTGCAAGAAGGTTATTTCTGCTACCCCCTGATACATAGGACGCATTCTTCCGCCGGAGGCTTTGGACTGCTGCGGTTCTTATCCGCAGCTTTCAGAGTTGATAGATATAGACGGAAAGAACCGGAAGTGACACATCGCTCCGAGTCATAACGCCCAACGCAAGAGCTGGGAATCATCCCAGCAGTCCAAAGCCTGCGGCGATATGAAAAGAAGCCGGTCGGAGACCGGCTTTCGAGTTACTACTCCTCCTTCGCCTTCTTCTTCGCGACTTTCTTAACGGGACGTGGTGGGAAGTCGAAGCTAATTTTTGCAGTGGCTAGGTCGAAGGTGAGGAAGGCATCGAACTTGCGTCTGGTGCGATTGGAGACGAATCCTGTTAGAAGATCGGTTTTACCTTCGGAGAGAAGTTTTAATGCTTGGTCTTCAGGAATTTCTCTTTGGAGAATCGAGCGACCGATGCGGATGCCGTGTGGATCTTTTTTGGTGACCATATCCGGGACGTGATAAGCCTTCTCCGTTGCAAAAACCTTGTGTTCTTTGCCATCTGAAGTTTTCACTGAACCGATAAGCATTTCTTCGCTGAGTTCAGGCGCTTTATCGTCGTCACCCTCAAAAAGGAACGCTGTTTTGAATTTCGCATCGATCTGGAGTGAAGCATCGAAGGGCTTGTTGAACTTCGATTTGAAACCTTGAAGCGGCCCAACAACACCTTTTGAAATCAGCGTGCAGAGTTCATCTTCGGTGAGCAAACGTCCAGCGATGTGCTTTTTGATTTTGATCGGCAGTTCAGGATCGCGAGATTCATAGGTCGCATCGGTTTGTCTTAAAATCAGTTTCCCGTGGATAGGATGTTCGACCTCGATATCGGAGAAATTCTGGTTTTTTGCGTCTTCAGCGAGTCGGTGAGCTTTGGCGACGATTTCGTTGGTGTAGGCGATAATTTCCTTCATGAACTCAGGCCGCTTCAACTGCCCCTGTTCCATTTGGCGGAGTTTGTATTCCCAATCTCCAGTGAGCATGGGTGAATAGAGTCCCTCAATTTCCATTTGTTGCACGAGATCGATCAATCTCAAGCCAGATGGGGTAACATGCAGATCGCGGCCATCACGGAGAAGATATTTTTGAGAAATGAGACCCTCGATCGTCGCCGCACGGGTGGCGGGAGTTCCGAGTCCACGCTCGGCCATGGCTTCGCGCAGTTCATCATCATTAACGAGCAGTTTTCCCGCGCCTTCCATGGCGGAAAGTAAGGTGGATTCTGTGAAACGTGCGGGCGGACGGGTTTCCTCGTTCACCAATACCACAGGATCGGCTTCCGCGGTTTCGCCGGCTTTCACTGAGACCAATTCATCTTTTCCAGCAGCGACTCCGATCTTACGACCATAGACTTCCAACCAACCTGGAACGGTTAGTACCCGACCTTCGGTTTTGAAAACATCTTTTTCCTTTCCGTGGGAAATGGTGGAGAGTCGGGTGGTTTGTTCGAATTCCGCATTTGGATAGAACACGGCGATGAAACGTTTCACCACCATATCGTAAACTTTTTGTTCCGTATCGGAAAGCTTCGCGGTGATGCCTGTAGGAATGATGGCAAAGTGATCGGAAACTTTCTTGGTGTTGAAAACCCGTTTCGACTGATGGAGATGCGGGCCGTTTTCACCTTTACCAGCGAGCACGGCTTTGGCGTATTTGGCGACATCGAGATCACTGTTGGCGATCTGCTTCATCGTGTCTTTTACATTTTGCACGTAGTCCTCCGGAAGGTAACGAGAATCCGTTCTCGGATAGGTCAAAACTTTATGCTTCTCGTAAAGTGCTTGAGCGATTTGCAAAGTTCCCTTCGCAGAAAACGGCGCTTCACGTTGCAGAGTTGTTAGATCGTAGAGTTGCGGTGCGATCTGCGTGCTGGATTTTTTCTCCTCGGAAATTTCCGCCCGCTTGCCTTGGCAACGCTCAACAATCGCTTGCGCTTTTGCAGGCTCCCAAATCCGCTCCGGCTTGGCGTGCGGTTTGTCTTCGGATTTCTTGAAATCTGTAGCTATCCATTTTCCCAAATACTCACCCGCCGAGACATTCAGTGTGGCGTGCACTTCGCAATACGCTTCTGGAGTGAATGCTTGAATTTCTTTTTCGCGAGCGGCGAGGATGGCCAAGGTCGGGGTCTGCACCCGGCCAGCAGCGGTGATGTTGAATCCACCGTGGCGTGAGTTGAAACAGGTCAGTGCACGGGTCGCATTCAAGCCAACCAGCCAATCCGACTCGGAGCGGCACTTCGCGGCATCGGCGAGCGGTTGCATTTCCTCATCGGTACGAAGATTTTCCCATGCGGAAACGATGGCTCCCGTGGTCATGGATTGCATCCAGAGGCGTTTGGAGGGTTTCTTCACCTCGCCGATTTCCATGATATAACGGAAAATGAGCTCACCCTCGCGGCCGGCGTCGCAGGCATTGACGATGAGGTCGACGTCTTTGCGCTTCGCGAGTTTGAGGACTTTTTTGAGTTTTGCCTCGGATTGCTCGATGGGATCCAGGGTGAAGGTTTCCGGAATAGCGGGTAAAACTCCGAAATTCCATGGGAGTTTTTTGCCATTTGGCCCCATTGGCATGCGCAGCTCAACTAGGTGGCCGACCGCTGAAGTAATCACCGCATTGTCATTTTCGTAATGAATATCTCGCCCGGCGCCGACCTTCTTAAACTTCCCCAATTTCTGGCTGAGAGCCTTGGAGAGATCGTTCATAACTGAGGGTTTTTCGGCGATAATGAGTGTTTTTCCCATGGAGGTAATTTCTAAAAAAGCGTTGTGTCTGAATTGGGACTAGGCAGGGATTTTCGCGGGATGCAAGGAGGAAAACATTTTCGGGAGAAATCCATATGGCTGTTTTTACTACCTGCGGATGAAGCGAAAACCCGGTAGCGGCCTGACCAAACGGCGCAATTCCAGCTTGAAAAGCCCAGCGGTCACAGTGGATGAGGGCAGACCCGTTTGTTGGATCAATTGATCAACTGCGAGCTCTTCACCCGCGGGCATCGCGGCCAAGATTTTCGCTTCTTCCTCTGGAAGGTCGGGCGACTCGACGGGTTTTTGCTGCGGTTCTTCATTCTGAAAAGAAAAGGGCAGTTCACCCATATCATCGATGATTTGAGAAGCATCGGTGATGAGAGTGGCTCCTTCGCGAATCAGTTGATTGCAACCCGCCGAAGAAGGTTTGTCGATGGGTCCTGGAACGGCGAAAATGGATTTTCCATATTCCGAGGCGAGATTGGCGGTAATTAAAGAACCCGACCACGCGGGGCACTCGGTAACCAAAACCGCTTGGCACCATGCCGCGACAATTCGGTTCCGCATCGGAAATGTTTGTTTGTCCGGCGGCCTGTGCAGGGGAAACTCCGAAATCACAGCTCCGTTCCCATTGGCGATGCGTTCCGCCAAGGCCAAGTTTTCCGGTGGATACAATCGCGCCAATCCGGAACCCACCACCGCTATGGTTCTACCTTTGGCGGCGAGTGCCGCTTCGTGCGCCGTGGTATCAATTCCACGAGCAAGCCCTGAAACGATCGTGAAGCCCGCATGCGCCAATTGATAAGTTAGTTTTTTCGTTGCTGACGTGCCGTAAGTTGTACTGCGACGCGAACCGACCACGCTGATCGCATGTTTGTCTCGCGGTAAAATTTTTCCCCACACGTAGAGCAGTATCGGCGCGTCATAAGCTTGGAGCAAATATTTGGGATAGGAATCGTCCTCACGAGTGATGATGGAAATCCCCCGTTCCTCTGCCTCTGTGAGCTCTTTCGATGGATCGACCAGATTTTCCCAATCAGTAATCAACTTGGCGGTTTCACCACCAATGCCATCGACGCGCTGTAATTGATTAGCTGAGGCTGTTAGAATTTTTTCCGCATTACCAAATGCATCTAACAAACGAGAAATACGAACTGGCCCAATACTTGGCAAAAGATTGAGCGCGAGGATAGCTTCACGGGACGTCATGGAGTGGTTATGTAAACAATGGGGGGATTAGTTGGATGAGATAACGCAGAGAATCTCACTCGATTTGCATACCGCTTTTCGGCGATATCCAGCGCACCACTTTACCATCCTTAATCAAAGCTTTGGCAGATAAGTTTTTCGTACCAAACGGAGTTTCCGCTTGATAAGTTACGTTTCCAATCTGATAGGTGACGCCATCAATTGTCTCCGAAACTGATCCAGCCTGCCAATCTAACACCTGAGCCGCAGAGAACTTGGAGATTTGACGCGAGGCAATACTTTCTTTCATAACCATAACCGGATCCGCATTTTGCACAGGCACATCTGGATTGGATACCGGAGTCTCGGGTTGGCTCGGTGTGACTTCAGGATTGGTCGGTGTCGCTGGAGTGATTGGAGGATCGGTCGGCAAGGTTTCGGGATTTGTCGGAACCACGGGTGGCGGAGTGACAGGAACCACGGGTGGCGGAGTTGCGGGAAGGACTGGATTCAACTCAAAAGGAATTTTATCCTCTGCGGAGTCTGACGGTTTTTTCTTCGTATCTACGTCAGGCCTCTCAAAATCCACAGACTTACCAGTCAGCTGCATGCGTAAAGAAGGCTCAAGCAAATAGCCAGCCACATACGAGACGCCGACAAAGATGAGTAAAAAGATGAATTTCATGTCTTATGTTACATGTATTCAAGCACGTTTGAAGGGTTTTTGTCACCAACTCTTTACGCACTTGCATTGGAGGTTGATGCCGGTGCGCTTCATTGGGTAGGTTTTTCCCGTGAAGCGGATTTATGCCATAGCGGGAGAAATGAGTGGAGACGCTCATGCCTCTGGCCTGTTGAGAGAATTACAGGCAATCAATCCCAATATCGAAATTTTCGGAGCAGGTGGCCCTGAAATGCATGCGCTAGGCAGCGGTAAGGTCAAGAACTGGGTGGAAGACGCCGCGGTCATGGGTGTGATCGAAGTCCTCAAACGCTACAGTTGGTTCAAAGCGCGTTTCCATGAAATGCTCAACGAGGCGAAATCCCTGAAGCCAGATGTGTTGCTATTGGTCGATTACCCTGGATTCAACCTCCGCTTTGCCAAAGCCCTTCGCGAGGCACTTCCAAACACCCGCCAAGTTTATTACATCAGCCCCCAAGTCTGGGCTTGGAATAAAAAACGCATCCCAAAAATGGTCGAACTCCTCGACGAGATGCTCTGCCTCTTTCCTTTTGAAAAACCCATCTTCGAAAACGCCGGACTCAAAACCACGCACGTGGGTCATCCGTTGGTCGATGAACTCGCGCTCGAAAAAACCTCTGCGCCAAGGCAGGAAAATTTGGTCGGGCTTTTCCCCGGCAGCCGCGAACGCGAGATCGCGAAACTTTTCCCGATGATGATAGCGTCCGCCAAACTCCTCCGAGCATGGCGCAGCGATCTCGTTTTCGTCGTCCCCGCAGCCACCCCAAAACTTGCCACGACCATGCGCGCCATGATCGACGATGCAGCCGCCACCGATTGGATCGAACTCCGCACCGGCGGCAGCCACCACCTCATGCAAACCGCCGCCTGCGGCGTCATCGCCAGCGGAACCGCCACCTTGGAGGCAGCTACCTTCGGCCTCCCCTACTGCCTCGTTTATAAAATGGCGTGGCTCACCTATTTCCTCGGAAAACTGTTAGTGAAAATCAAATACATCGGTCTGGTAAACATCCTCGCCGGCAAAAAAGTCGTCGAAGAATTCATTCAAGCAGACGCCTCACCAACCGAAGTCAGTCGCTGGATACAAGATATTTTAAGCAACGACCAGAAGCGTGCGGCTCTCGTTGCCCAGCTCCTTCAAGTCAGCTCCCAACTCGGCGAACCTGGCACCCACCGCAGAGCCGCGGTACGCGTCAGCGAATGGTTAAATTTTAAACCCTAAACTTTAAACTCCAACTCCAGGGCTCCAAATCTCACCTCTATAACATCATGCAAGACAACATCCTCGCCAAAATCGAATCTCTCGGCCTCAAACTTCCAGAAGTCCCTACCCCCGTCGCCGCTTACGTGAACTACGTCCGCAGCGGAAATTTACTTTTCCTCTCTGGCGGACTTCCCATCGATGGCGATAGAAAAATCCTAGGTAAAGTCCCTTCCGTTTGCTCCATCGAAGATGCAGTCGAAGGCGCACGCATCATCGTCCTCAACCGCCTCGCCGTGATCAAAGAAGCCATCGGCTCGCTCGATAAGGTCAAACAAATCGTTTCACTCAACGGCTTCGTTAGCTCCGACCCCGATTTCTACGGCCACCCACAAGTCATCAACGGCGCTTCGGAACTTCTCGTCGAAATCTTCGGCGAAAAAGGCAAACATTCCCGCACCGCCCTCGGCGCCGCAGCGCTTCCGCTGAATGTATCGGTGGAAATTAACCTGACTGTGGAGGTCGAGTGATTATTCTATAAGAGAACCGCTTCGCTACCATTGTGGTTCCTCTTCATTTTTTTCATCCGAAAATTTTCCTTTACCTAAAGCCATTTCTCCGCAACATTTGTTCTCAAGAACAGTGTTCAAAAAGTTATGGCTACAAAACTCACCTCAAGACAAAAGGAAATCCTCGAATATCTCCACAAGTCCAGTCGCACCACTGGCTTGATGCCGAGCACCCGGGAGCTCCAGCACTACTTTGGTTTCGCCAGCCAAACCGCAGCCATGAGCCACCTCCGTGCGCTTGAGAAAAAAGGCGTGATCCAACGCGTCCCTGGCAAAGCACGCGCCGTGATTTTCCCTGAGGAGCTAGACCGTGAGGAAATCCGCGACATCCCCATCTACGGACGCATCGCTGCCGGTTATGGCGATAGCACCGCCCCAGAACCCGAAGGCTGTCTCTCCATCGACATCACCTCACTCGGCGGTCGCGGTAAAAACGAAACATTCGCCCTCCGTGTCCGCGGCGAATCTATGATCGACGCTCATATCTGCGACGGCGATACCGTCATCCTCGAAAAACGCGAAGCCCGCAACGGCGATATCGTCGCCGCTCTCATCGATGGTGAAACCACCCTCAAACGCTTCATTTCCCAAAAAGGCAAAACCTACCTACAAGCAGAAAACCCCAAATTCCCCGATCTCATCCCCACTGATGAACTCATCATCCAAGGCGTGATGATCGCACTGCTCAGAAAAGCCGCTTAAAAGTCTTAAAGTCATAACCAGAACCGCTGGTGCGGTTTGATCAAAGAGCCCCTCGACTTTCCGACTTTCCGACTTTCCGACTTTTAGACTTTCAGACTCTCACTCCACCCCACATCATCCTTGCATGGATGATTTCGAGAAGAAAATCGATGACGCGCTTGCCAACCCTCAAAACCAAGGGGAAATGACCGATGCCGATTCTGTCGGCACGGTCGGTTCACCCGACTGCGGCGACATGATGCGGATGTGGCTGAAATTTTCCGAAAAAGACGGCAAAAAAGTCATCGATCGCGCTTCTTTCCAAGCTTTTGGCTGCCAAACTGCTATCGCTGTGGCATCCATCGCCACCCAACTTCTTAAAGGAAAAACCGCCGAAGAAGCCCGCCACCTCAGCGCCCAAGACCTCGCCGGCGATCTCGGCACTCTTCCTCCCATGAAAATCCACTGCGGTCAACTCGTCGAGGGAGCCCTGCGCAACGCACTCGATGCTGATGCCTCACCTTCCCCCTCTAACACCCCAAAAAACACTCTCATCAGCAACATCAACACCAACAAACCTAAGACCATCAAAATTATCCCTCTCGAAAACTCTGGCGATCTAGCTTGAGTATCCCACACAATTTCCCTAAACGATAGAACAATTGCCAATGACCGTTACTAAAAGCTAACCTTTCTCACCGTGCTAGAACTTAAAGATGTCTGTTTCACCATCCGTAAAGACGGCGTAGATGTAAATCTCGTCGACCACGTTTCTATCAAAATTCCCAAAGGTCACTTTATGGCCATCGTCGGTCCTTCAGGTTGCGGTAAAACGACCCTCATGAAAACCATCGCCGGTCTCAACCCGGAATCCGATGGATCCCTGATCTGGGATGGGCGGAACCTTTCCGAAGACGGTGATTTTTCACCATCGGAAATCGGTTATGTCCCGCAGTTCTCCATCGCTTACGATCCTCTAACCGTTGACGAATCTGTCGAGGCAGCCACCCGCCTGCGCGTGAAATCCAGAAACACCGAGGAACTTGATCATAGGATCGATCGCGTGCTCGATGAAACTGGCCTCAGCCCAATTAGTGATCGCCTGGTTAAGGTTCTTTCCGGCGGACAAAAGCGCAGGCTCGGTCTCGCTATGGAACTCGTATCCGATCCGAAAATTCTTCTCTGCGACGAAGTCACCTCGGGACTCGATCCGCGCTCGGAACGAGAAATTGTTAGACTTCTTCACGATCTCTCACGCAAAGACGGCCGCATCGTTCTCTCCGTCACTCACTCACTCGCCCACCTCGAGCTTTACGATTCCATCCTCGTTCTCCACGAAGGAAAAGTCGCTTTCCACGGACCACCTGAGCAGCTCAACCATTATTTCTCGGTCAACGATACCGAGGAAGTTTACCCGAGACTGACCAAACAACCATCAGAACGTTGGCAGAGTTCATGGAACAAGCACCGAGATTCTTATTACAAAATGTTAGAAAAAAACCGCCAGCGACTCATCGAAAGCGGCGATCTCGGCGCCTCTGCTGTCGTATCACCCAAGTCCGATGACGACAAAAGCGAATCCGATTCCAGCCATATAAGAGAAACTCAAATCCCAGGATTTCTATCCCAGTTCGCTACCCTGCTTTCTCGCCGTTGGCGCATTTTCTTCCGAGATCGTGGCCAAGTCTTTCTGCAACTGGCCATCCTAATTTGCTTCCCTGTTCTCGTCACCTTGTTCAGTGAAAAAGCATCAGGAAATATCCGGCGCTTCTCTGACATGAGGCAAAACAATATCGTCCAAGAAATCAAGGAAATACAAACGGTTAGAGCGGATCAGGCAAAAGTTGGATCCGCCATTTCTGGAATCATTATGTTTCAGGTCGTCCTCTTGGCACTCATGGGATCTAACAACTCCGCTCGTGAAATTGCTGGCGAACGCCAAATATACGAAAAAGAAAAATTCGGTGGCTTACGACCCATGGCTTACCTCTTCTCAAAGATCGCCTTCCTATCTTGTCTTATCATCGCACAATCTCTATGGATGGCGTTTTTCGTAAACATATTCGGGCCATTCCGAGGAGAATTTATCGAGCATGCCATCTTCTTGCTCCTGATCAACGCTTCCATGACTTCCATCTGCCTCGCCATCTCCGCATTGATGCGCACCGCCGAACAAGCCTCCCTGCTTTCCATTTACCTAGTCGGCTTCCAACTTCCCCTCTCCGGCGCCGTCCTTGCCCTACCTGAGCACATCGAAGCCTTCACACGTCCTTTCATCTCCGCCTACTGGTCATGGTCAGGCTCAGTTGAGGCTCTCCAATCTCAAGTCCACGGCGCTGTAAAATCCGTTGTCGATACTTCTCTATCCAATCAGTATACATGCCTTTTCACTCTCACCATCCACATTTTGGCAGCACTCGGTCTCGCATGGATCGGAACTCGCCGCCCACAATGGGATTAAGCTTTTCAGACCAGTCAAAAATACTTTAATTATCCCATTACTAAGACATATTGTCTGAACTCCCTTTAAAAAAATGGCTCGCCGCGCAAGTTCCAGTATCAATCCCATCCTCCTCGTCGGTATCGGCGTCGCTGTCATCGCTGTCGTCTTTGCTGGTAAATTCCTCCTCGGAAAAAAATCCGAATCCTTCACAGATGCCTTCCCTCTCGACGTTAAAGCTTTCGTCGATGATGCCAATGCTTTCCGCGGAGACGAGTTTTTTGTTGAAGGGAAAATTGATGAGAAACTCCGTTGGACTCCATCCGACGGCCAGATCATCAGTATTCGGGTTAAGACACCAAGTGGTGAAGAAATTCTACCCATCCAAATTCCTGATAAATTTAACAATCTCAACATCGACCGCGAACAAAGTTACGCTTTTAAAATCGAAATCAAAGATGGCGGAATTGCCGTAGCCACAGCCATCAAACGCCTCTGATTCGTAAAAAAACCAAAAAAATCATCACCATGAGAACTCTAACAACCATCCTCTCATTTGCGGCATCCATACCGCTTTTTTCTCAGGTCTACACTCCGCCAACCCAACCTACGCAGCCTCAAAATCAACAACCTCCAACCGATTCAGGCCCAGCTCAGCAAAAAAACAATCCCTCGTCCCCTTATGGACAAGAGATTCCCATGCTAGATCCCTCCGCTGAGACCATCACGGTCGGCGGTGTGACGATTCCCCTTGGAGACAACCGCCTCCTCAAAGCACGTTTTGAGAAATATCTCAATCAACCACCTGAAAGCGATGCTGAAGCAAAAGCATACCGCAAAACCATCGCGGATATCCTACAAGCCATTTCGCCCCTTCGGGGAAAACCCCCAAATCTCAAAGAAGCATTCTCAATGTTACCCCGTGCCTCCTCCTATCCCGGAGATGCCAACCTATGTTCTACCCTCGCAGAAGCAGTCTACATGGCCTTACTTGCCAAAAATGACAACAAGCAACTCACCGACCTCAACTCCTCCATCGAAAAAGAAAAAAAATCCATCATTCAAGAAGCCGACTGGGTTGCTAGAAATGAGAAAGATCCCACCCTCAATCAGAGCAGACCCGCCGGACAAGGTGGACAAGGTGGTGGAAACAACACTCCAACTCAGAGTGCCGGCACCGGATCAAACTCTTTAAAGTATCAAGATACCCTACGCCGCATTGCTGAAATCGAAGCGCTGAAAAAGACAAACATCATCAAGTCAGAAGCGCAAACCATCCGCACGAAAACCCAGTATCAAGTCAACATGATCCAGTGGTTTGCGCAGCGCCGCTACGAACACGTACTTATGGGTGCTCGCTTCTACAACCAAATCTGGAAAGACGGAAACACCACTTTACACATCGACAAAAATTCCGATGTTTCGAAACTTTTCTCTGAATCACTCGGCGTATCTCCAACCGTTTCATCTCTCGATTCACTCTCCAACGAAGCCATACGCGAGGTCGATAAATACATCGAGGCGTTTAACCATCTCCTTGCACAAAATGAACTTCATTCCGCCTCCCAGCGCCTCATGGAAGCATACGCCCTCGGAGAATATCTCAATCCCGTCGCCACTCTACCCCTAGAGAAAAAACGCCGTGTGGCATTGTATGTCCGTGATCTTCACGAACTCTACGGAGCCCTCCAAGCTCGCGATTACGTCCGCGGCAAAGTCCTCTCAGATCAACTCAAAGCCGCCGCGAAGGATTTCCCTTCATCCAAAGTCGACTCTCTGATTTCTGGTTACACCCTTGCTTCCGATCTTGCCATCGAAGATGCCAAAAACCACGTCCTCAAACGAGAATCTGAAAAGGCCGAGGAAAAAATTAAAAAAGCTGCTGAAATCTGGCCAACCAATCCGAAGCTATCAGAATTCCGCACCCTCGTAAATAACTCCGGCGCCATTGTCACTGCTCGCAACGATTTCGACCGCCTCCTTTCCGAAGGCAACTATCGCGAGATCGCCAAACGCCAATACGAATTCGCTCCTGCCATCCAAGGCGATGCCACACGCGAAGACGCTTTCAAGCAAATCATGCAAAATCTGTTAGCCATCGAGACCGCTCTCGGCAAGGCAACTGAGTTCTCCCGCGTCGGCCAAAACTACAGCGCATGGGAACAACTCGCAGACATCCGTGAGCAATTCCCTGACGATCCAAAACTCGGCCGTGAACTCGAACTCCTCACTCCAAAGGTCGCCGACTTCACCCTCGCCCTCGACAAAGCCCGCCAATTCGAAAATCGGAACCCCAAACAAACCGGCTCCGCCCTCACTTGGTTCCTCAAAGCCCGCTCCATTTACCCGCAATCCCGGCAAGCCGAAAAAGGAATCCAACGTCTGCTAGATGATATCTTGCCAGAGAATTAAAAACCCAAAAACCTCTGCTTTTTTGGCAAGCGCTCTGACTAAGAGCGGGTAAAATTAATGGAGGCGAGAGACTCCTTCCGATCCAGCTCGAGATGCTTACGAATCTGATCTCGCTGTTCTGAGCTTAGAGTTTTACCAGCACCTAGACGCGCTAAGATAGGAATGTCGTAAAACCTGATAGCGTTACACAGAACAAATATTTCGTCCATCAAATCCGGAGTGCCCGCAGGAGAGGTAATGTCATTTATATTATCTGAAGCAATACGAACGGGAATATCTTCCGCAAGAAATTCAAGAACCCTAGCAATCGAGTTATGTGTAGGAGTATTAACACCACGGAGCTGGCGCATACTGATAGCCGCCGATGGGCAACAAATCACTCCTACTTTTGCCGTTTTCATCCGAGCAACCATTTCTTGGAAACGCGCTTCTTCATAGGCAGATGGTGAAATAGCATGGACGAACCATACCTTCGGAGCATCCGGCTTTGGCATGCTCATGGATTCCATTTCTTCCAGAACAACCTCTAGAGCATCCTCTGCGGGATCGTTTTTTTGATCAACGTGAATATGAACTTCTTTGCCTGTGCGCTTGGATATATCGAGAATCCTCCGCACACTCTCACGAAAACCGATGTGATCAGGATACATGCGCTTGTCGTCTCGTTCCGGTAACGAACCAATGAAGTCCGCCCACTGAGCCGTCTCTTCGACAAGATTCCAATTTGCCGGTGAATCATCGCGGAAACCAAGGGGCGAATATGCCCCGAGTTGAATATCAATCTCAGACGCGAACTTAGATTTAATCTCCAGCCACTTATCAAAAGTAGATCGTCCCAGAGTACTGCTTGCCACATCGACCAATGTATCAGCTCGCGTCGTTCCTGCCTCAATCATCAATCGCAAAAAATAATCCATTCTTTCCTCGAACTGATTTCCCTTAAAACTATCACAACCATGAATTAGAGGAATCAATCCATGTTTGGCCGCGATAGAAAGATGGGAGTCCGACGCCAGCTCTAGTGCTTTTTTTGTATCGATTAACGTGCCAGCGCGACAGAGATGCAAATGAGCATTGAAGAATCCACCAAGCTGAATCACTTCTTCATAGAGATCTCTAAAAAATGGACTTTTCACGGTTTAATAATGTTTAAGATGAAATTTTGAATCGCATCGTGCATGGAATCGACGTTTTCGGGACGGGTGAAATTTCCATGGCTACCACGAATCTCGGCCACTGAAATAAGACTGTTCGTATTGTTTGCAAGTTGCTCCGCTTGCTCGCGTTCCAATTTAGTGATCCTGCTTTTCTTCTCACCTATTAAGTATAAAAGAGGTATTTGCATCTTTTCTACTGGTTCCGATAGACGTTCCATCAGTACGCAGCCCAAAGGCATGGTGCCGGATTGGTGAAGCAACATCATCAAATGCTCCACAACCCGAGCTCCTCGGCAATTGCCACCAATGAAAAACGGACGCCCGCTTCTACGCCTCTTGATGAGCTCGAAGTAATATTCAGCAACTGGAATAATTTCTTTGTTTGATACGGAATACATACCAATGAGGCTGGTAGTTTCAGACCAAACTTCCAACAGCCTGCCCATTTCTTTATCAGGACTATTGAAGCACCAATACAACGGAGGATCATCACCCAAATCAGTATGTCTACGACTGGCTTTGAGGGTAGGCACGCCAGGGACAGTAGGAACTCGACCAGCACCCATGACTATTTGTATTTCCCTTATCAAAGGAGATATCGCTTCCGTTTGATCAGGAGCAGGCTGATCCTTGTGACGCTTTATAATCTCCGCCATCTCGCGAACAGTACTGATTCCATACAACAGTTCATCAGGAGGCTGCTTCCCAAGCCACTTCTCAACTTCCAAGAGAAGACGGACACCCATCAATGAGTCCCCTCCCGCAGAAAAGAAGTTTTCATCCAGACCTATCGATTCTAGATTCATCTCACGCTTCCATATCTCAGCAATTTTTTGCTCGATTTGATCAGTTGGAAGGGCTTCGGCCTCTTCGGCATGCCTTTTCGCTGCAATACTAACCAAAGCCAACCGGTCTACCTTGCCAATAGCTGTCAGTGGGAACTCATCAACGAACATGATACGCTGGGGCACTTTAAATGCCGCCACCTGTTCCGCTGCGAGCGCCTTGAGTTCGTTCTCCGTACAGGTCATTCCCTGCTTAAGAATGACGGCTGCACCGACATCCTCACCCAATGTTCGGTGCTCAATCGAAAACGCGGCAACATCTTTGACAGCAAAGTGGCGTCTTAGCACGTCCTCAACTTCCATCGGATTGATTTTTTCTCCGCCTCGATTGATCAACTCTTTGGATCGGCCAGCGAGGAATAGGTGCTGATCCTCATCCAAGAATCCCAGATCTCCGGTAAGGAACCATCCGTCCTTGAAGCGCTTCTTGTTTTCCTCCTCTTCGTCCTCATAGCCGAGAAATACGTTTTCCCCTCGAATTGCTATCTCGCCAGTTTCCCCCATTGCCACCTCTTGATTGTTGGAATCCAGAATACGGATTTCTGTACCCAGGGTGGGACCAACAGATCCAAACTTACGCGTTGCAGGAGGAAGACCTGTTGAAGTAATAAGCGGACCAGCCTCAGTCATCCCAAAAGTTTGAAGCACGGGGACCCCAAACTTTTCCTCAGTCACAATATGCAAATCTTCTGGCAGTCTGGAAGCGACCAATCGAAGGACTCGTAGATGATGATTTTTGGTGTCAATTTTCTCTCTACTAGCAAGCGAGATGATTTCATGCAAGGCAGTTGGCACACATTGAAACCATGTAGGTTTGTGATCTTTTAGTATTTGAAAAAATAAGTCTGAATTAAAGCCTGAAGTGCAAATGATTGTGCCACCTGATAACACGGGTGACAGCAAAAGATCAACGAGACCTCCGATGTGATAGAGCTCCCACATACTCAAGCAGACATCAGATTCCGTTAGATAAAGCGAATCCGCCACCTCAGCAGCTGAGATGCAAAGGTTGCGATGACTGAGAGGTACGGATTTCGGCTTACCGGTAGATCCGGATGTCATTAAAATGAGGGCAATATCATGCTGATCAGGCTTAAATGGAGCGCCAGTTGATCGCTTGAAATCCACTTCTGAAATACGAATAATGGGGATTGATAAGTCATTCGCCGCAATTTCTGCTAATGAATGTTCGTTCTCAACAACGAGGAAATCAGCTTTCAAACGTTTGAGATACATTCGAAACTCCGCAAGATGATAAATTGGGTTCAACGGCATCGCCGTGCCAACGTAACTTGCTCCAAGAATTGCGAGGCTCAACATAGGGCCATTCGGCATCACAATGGCAAAACGCTTGCCCGACGAATGTTTACCCGGCCGAGAAGCGATGCTGGGCATCAGCTTTTGTATGAGAGGATGATAACCTGATGATTTCGCACGTAAATAAGATGCTATCGAATAGACTTTATGTTCCATCTCCTTGAACGTCCAGCTCACGCCATCCATGGATTTCATCGCAAGACCATCTGGCGATTGAGCCGCGCGTTGACTCAATATCTGCACAATAGTTGCCTGAGGGCAACTTGTCATTTGTTGTCTGTATTTACTATCTAGCATTTGCTTTGCGTGACTGTATTTCAGGTGAAATTTCCTTACGAAGAACTATCTGACTGTTTTAGCTTCCAAGCCATTACTGGCAAGTTTTTTGATGATGAACTGACCATCTTGAAGTTTATTTAAGTATATTTCAGATCAATATATCGGGATTAGTAGTAATTCAAAGCGGTGGCCAATCATACTTGACTAAAAACGGCCAGTGACTCAATCGTTGCAGACAGAGCCTCCACAGAATCACTAATTTCATGATCTTCCCATTCCGTAACGTTTTACTTACAGGAGGAGCCGGCTTCATTGGCTCTCACATGGCTGAGAAGTTGTTAAGCGCAGGATGTGAAGTCACGGTTTTGGATGACTTTAACGACTTTTATGATCCCTCCATCAAAGAAGCCAATCTTCAAGCAGTCGGTGAAAAACTGGACATTCGTAGAATCGATGTCCGACATGCAGAGGCAGTAAACGGTCTTTTTCATGAAAAGAAATTTGATTGTGTCATCCACCTGGCCGCACGAGCTGGCGTGCGTCCTTCCATTCAAGATCCTCAACTTTACTTGTCCACAAATGTGGATGGCACTCTTCATTTGTTGGAAGCATGCCGTCAACATGATGTCAGGCATTTTATTTTTGCCTCATCCTCATCCGTCTACGGGGTCAACAGCAAAGTGCCTTTTGCTGAAGCCGATCTGATTGAACGTACCATTTCACCTTATGCGGCCACGAAGCTAATGGGTGAACAGCTTTGTTCAAACTATTCCTATCTCTACGGCATCAGATGCATGTGCCTCCGGTTTTTCACCGTTTACGGCCCACGTCAACGACCCGATCTAGCCATAGCTAAATTCACACGAAGGATACTCGATGGCGTTCCGATTGAACAATACGGAGATGGCAGCACTGCTAGGGACTATACCTATATCGAAGATATTGTTCAGGGCATTATTGGTGCCGCTATTTACGAAAAATCCAACTACGAAATATTCAATCTGGGAGGATCTGAAACCCATACGCTCTCGGAACTCATAACAACCATTGAATCGGCTGTTGGAAAAAAAGCTATCATCCGAAAATTATCAGATCAACCGGGAGATGTGCCTCGAACTTTTGCCGATATCACCAAAGCTAGAAAACTTATCGGGTATTCACCCTCAACTTCATTTTCTTCAGGAGTTCGCCGTTACGTAGATTGGATTAAAACCAGCACATCCGGTGGTTTATAATTTTGTGAAAAATGATAATCTGCCAAGTTATCTAACAAATTCATACTGGAACAAATCGATTTAAAGTGCCTACAAACTCAATCAATAATCCGTCAAACCCCCCTGTATTTGATACGTTGCCTGAGATTACCGTGAAATTTGTCGCCAAGGGCAAAACGCAGGTGAATCCCATAAGATGGATCAGACAATTTCCGGGACGCAACACCAAATGGGGACGTTGCCGATTTGTATTTGATCCAAACGAAAGTCAATATGATTGGCTGGTGGCATACGATGACCTTCCAGACGGGAAAATAGAGAATCTCGATTGCCCTAGGGAAAATACTCTTCTAATCACCATCGAACCAGCATCCGTCAAAATATACGGGTCTTCGTTTTTACGTCAATTTGGTGTTGTTCTAACAAGTCAAGAGGATTGGGTCATAAGACAGCCGAACGCCATTCATTCCCAAGCAGGCCTGCGCTGGTACTATGGGATAGGCCAAAATACCGTGCGTGATTACGATGCCTTATCAGCAATGTACCCTCCAAAAAAATCACAAGATATCTCCTCCGTCTGCTCCGCCAAGCAACAAGGGCATACTCTGCACCGGCAGCGATATGAATTCGTGCAATGGCTACGCCAACGCCTTCCTGAAATGGAAGTCTTTGGTCATGGTGTGCGCGACATCGACGATAAGGCTGATGCCGTCGACCCATACAAATGCCACATCGCGATAGAGAACCATCTTTGCGAGCATCATTGGACTGAAAAGCTTGCTGATTGTTTTCTTGGCTGGAGTATACCCATTTATCACGGTTGCCCAAATGCGGCGGATTATTTTCCAGAGGATAGCTTTGTCGCTATTGATATTCAAAAGCCGATCGAAGCTGAGAAAAAAATACGATCAGCTATGGCAACAGGTGAATACGAGCGGAGGCTTCCCGCAATCTGCGAGGCCCGCCGAAAAGTGCTTGAGGAATATAATATGTTTGCAGTGATTAGCAGCATCATTGAGCAACGTGAGACTAAACCTAAAACGCCAGGAAACAGCAAGCTCTACAGCCTCCACGCCTTGCGTCGCCATTGGTTCATGCTACCGCTTCTAGAAATTTTCCTGGAAAAAATACGTTACCGCTATCTATTAAGGAGGCGCTGATCAGACCAGTAATTTTCCACAACGTGATTAGGCTCAACTCTGCGGAAATCCATCGCTATCTCCAGTGATCTGCGATCCAACGAGTCGGCCTAACATGTTTATAAAGCCTTTTCCAAATTGAGCTAACTGGCCATTTACCCGATGCTGCTTCATCAATATCCGGCTTACCCGTAAACGCAACAATCTTTGTATCGACGGGAAGCTTAGGTGCCATAAAAAAATTCATTGGCCACTTGGGGATTAAAGAATGCTTGAAGCTCAGACACCATTCGCTTGGAAAGAAATCCACCTTGCCGAGTGTCCGGCAAACAAATGTCTGACTGTTGCGATAAAGATCCATCATTGCCATTGGATCAGGGCGAAACCTATCCCAGACTTTCGTCAATGCACCCGCCCGAAAACGGAATACGGACATATTTCCAATCTGTTGTCCCGGCTGCGTCCAGTTTTCCGCCACAACGAAATCCAACTCCGGCTTGAAATCAAAAAATTCGTCAATCGAACCTGTCACCAATAAATCCAAATCCAAATGCAGAAGATTGCCTACTATGCCATCTAACTCCGGTTTAAAAATAAACATCCGTCTGAACGGATGGAACCGCATGCGCTCCGGAAGATCAAACTCGGGCATCATGCGCACATCAACTTCTTCGCGGATCCCAGTCGGATCATCCGTAAAACAAATCAGCCGAAATGGCCGTTTTGTATTGCGAGATACCATGGAATAAAGACGATTAACATATTCCGAACCATATCGATCCCCCCATTTGAGGCATAATACGGATTGTGTTGGCTGATCAGTTTGCTCGCAAATCATGACTGCTAGTTATGTTGTCATCATATGAAATGCAACCTGAATACCAAAACATGTCCTCAACTCATTCCTTACCCTAATATACTGCTTCATTGACGGCAAACGTAAGGATTCTTGACAATAATATCAGTAGAAATTGCCGTTCTATATAGCCATGCATGACTGAAATACCCCTTTACCCAGCGTAACTTGGCGTGATTTCATGAGGATTATACTCATTTCCTTAGTCACTATGAAATTTTGTATTCTCCGCCTTGTATCCGCCTCCCACATCTATGTAAGCTTTTTAAAACTGTAACCAAGAATAAGTTAATTCCTAACAGCCCGTACTCATGCCAGTCGCCGTTATCAACAAACATAACGTACTTTACATACACATTCCAAAGACAGGAGGCTCATCCATCGAGCGTTATCTTTCTATGCATGGGTCACTGCAATTAACAGGTAGCGTGCGCATCCATGGGCTGAGTTACTGCGGACAACATCTGCACGCTAAGGCGCTCAACTCAATAAAAGCTGCGGATGGACATGACTGGATCTTCACCATTGTTAGGCATCCGGTAGCTCGACTTATCAGCGAATACCGCTACCAAATGCGGAAGCCTGGATGGCTACGCTCTCGGCTATCCTTTTCTAGTTGGCTGACCTGCGCCTTGGCAAGACGTGCCATTTATCCATGGTACCGAGCTAATCATTTCCGCCCACAGCATGAGTTCATCCTGCCGGGCACAGAGATCATGCGTTTTGAGGACGGGATCGATGCCTGCCTTCAACGCATTGCAAAAAAACTAGAAATACCAGAACCAACGACATCCATCCGAGAAAAATCATCCTCCATTCAGATTCCCATAATGTTAACCCCATCGATACTCGCGAGGATCAAGCAGGCTTACGCCGGTGATTATATGGATTTCGGCTATAGCAATGATGTTCCAGCACTACTTGAGGCAGGCATTAAACCCGACATGCTTATGGACGAGCAACACGCAAAAAGATAGGTGTCAGATATCAGCACTTTATAGAGACCATTCATCGATGAAAATTTTACAGATATTACCTGAGTTGAATTCTGGAGGCGTCGAGCGCGGGACTCTGGAAGTAGCTGAGTTTTTGATAAAAAACGGTCACGAAGCTTTGGTTGTTTCGAATGGAGGCAGGCAAGTGAATACTCTGCAAAAAATGGGTGGCAGGCACATCACCATGCCAGTTCACAAAAAAAGCCTGTCATCATTATTTCAAGTAAAAGCCTTTCGTAAGCTCCTTGAAGCTGAGAAGCCCGATATTCTCCACATCCGCTCTCGAATTCCCGGTTGGATCGCTTGGTTGGCATGGCGAAAGATGAATCCAGCCACAAGACCTAGTTTCATAAGCACAGTTCACGGATTTTATTCTGTGAATCCATACTCCGCCATCATGACCAAAGGGGAACGCGTGATTGCGGTCTCTGAGAGCATTCGGAAATACATTTTGAAGAGTTTTCCGAAAGTTAGTGATGACAAAATCACCGTCATTCATCGCGGAGTTTCTTTGAGTGATTTTGCACGCGATTTCAGCCCTGACGAAGAATGGATGAAACTGTGGCGTAAGGAATATCCAAGTCTCGAAGGTAAGATCATCCTTTTGCTTCCTGGCAGATTAACCCGCTGGAAAGGCCAAGAAGATTTCATTCGTATGATTTCGAGATTGAAGGGTGATGGGCTTAACATATGCGGCTTAATCGTCGGCGAAACTCATTCGAAAAAATCAAAATTTGCATCCGAGTTAAAAGCATTAGTTCGCGACCTTCATCTGGAGCAAGATATCATCTTTATCCCTCACCGCTCTGACATCAAAGAAATCATGGCGATTTCCGATATCGTGTATTCACTCTCTAATTGTCCTGAAGCTTTTGGACGCATCTCCTTGGAAGCAATGGCACTTGGGAGACCGGTAATCGCATACCAACATGGCGGAGTAGAAGAACAGCTATCGGCAGCATTCCCTCAAGGCCTTGTTCCTATTGGAGATATCGCATTAGCGACTGATTGCACTAGGAAGATACTGAATCAACAACTTAAGCCAAATATTCCTGTCGATTTTACTCTGGAAAAAATGCTGACAGCTACCTTGGAAACTTACCAAAATATAATACGAAAACCTTTTAAGTAAGATAGTCCTAATATTTTAGGAGCTATACAAGCGAAGCGACAAAAAACGCATAACTAGACAATTCAATGAGTCAAAGAAAAAGCCGTCTCACAGCCCGAAAGCAAAGCGAGTAAATCAAACTTTTTTTAATGACTTAGCTTTCTTTTAATTAAACAAAAAACGGCTTGATTCAAAAACTGAGGATTCAAAATGATCCCAAATGAGTGATTCAGCACGTGCGCCCGTACGTCTCGATGACATCATACAACAGTAGGTTGCTTCTAGCTCTGTCATGGCATTCATCTGGCGAGCCAATCAAATCCAATCATTATTCTCATAAAGATGAATTCTAGAAGCGCCACCTAAAATCATGCACCATATGCTCGGCTGAACGGAATCATGCTAAATTATAGATTGCGGGCCGCCTTGTATGCCCATGATCCATTGTATAAATGGAAGCTGCCAACCACGAAGCTTCGACCGACTTTTGATTATAACTATTTAAGATGGCGTGATTTTAGCCACACCATCACCCACACCTCTAGAATGGCTAATGTTTCATAAAATCCCGTCGTCGATAACAGAAATTGTTAACATTCTGTGTTAAGTTTGTCGATTTAGCTCATCACTGCTAGAAAATTATAATTTATTCATTCAAGCTGGAATGAATAACTTGGATATGACTGTAACGAAATACTTGAGGGTGCGCGATAAGTGATTTAGCGTGATGTCCGTAATGGATAATCTTAAAACCACAGACAATCGCCAGTTAGAGTCATTATGGGGAACATTTACTCCAGGTTTTTTGGTGAAAAGCTGGCTGAAATTACTGCATCGCATGCCTGTATCTTCCGGGTTTAGGCGTTTATCATTATGGATGCGGAAGCCACTCAAGGTTTTCATAGATGGCTGGGTTGATATAGAGGTTTGGGGTTTACGCTTACGCCTCCGTTCACGTGGGAATTTATCAGAACAACGTCTGATCTATATGCCCCAGTTCTTGGATCGCATGGAGCGTGAAATACTTGCACAAGAGCTACAAGATGGAGGACTTTTTTTAGACATTGGAGCCAATGCTGGTTTGTACTCACTGTGGGTGGCTTCATTACGTCTAAAAAAAGTACAAGTAGAAGCATTCGAGCCCGACCCTGAACTATGTCAGGGATTGAAGTTCAATTTATTAACCAATGACTTAAACGATGTAAGAGTGAATCAACTAGCTCTAGGAAGACAAAGAGGTCAGATGCGTATGATAAGCGGATCCGGAAATAAGGGAGAAAATCGTGTTGAAGCAGACGATCTCGCTAAAGAAGAAGGATTTGATGTCGAAATGACCACTTTGAAAGATTTTCTCAAAAAACATGATATAACCCAAATTACCGCAATCAAAATTGACATCGAAGGATATGAAGTAGACGTCCTCGAGCCTTTCTTTTCGGATTGCCCTCAAGATATGTGGCCACGCTTGCTCATTTGTGAAGTCGTGCACGATACAGACTGCAAACTATTACAGCTCTTAGAACGCTCAGGCTACACGTTGGCTGCAAAAGAGCGTTTGAATAGTGTATTCAAACGGGATGTGAAATCCTAACACTACAATTACGCACGATAATATTGTTTTGGCTTATTTAAAAGAGCCGCGGCGTTTCGTTTATCCACCATGGGAATATCGTAAGTATAAAAAATCATACGCTTTGTAAATCTCGTGTCCGGTTAATAGAACGATAAGGTCGTAGTCATTTGATATGATAGTTTTTGATTTACGGCCTGCCTATTGAAGATGTTCGCGTGTCTTCCAAATCACTGTCACTCAGAGATTATTGTAAAATACCTCAGCCCAAAAATCTTCTAATTTCTCGATTAGCTTGCTTGGTTCTGGCAGCCTCGATCACTTCCCATATATAGATGCCCATCGCTAAATAACCAATCTTAAGCTCGTTTACCAAAGCCATATTGATCCAACGGAAAATATTTTACAGCAGCTTGGTCGATTCAGACACTAAACACGAACTTACACGTATAAGTTTATCGATAGTAAGACCTCAGAACTGTATGGCTTTCTCCAAGCATACTGGGGTCAGTGCTGCCAGTTTTGGTATAGATGACACTTAATATATGGATTAACCGAGTAATCAGGCTCCGGTCAAAATGCCAGATTGAAATTAACTCCCGCTTTTTTACCAGATACTTTTTCAAGAACTTCCAGCAGTTCACCGACCATTATACAATGATATGTGGTGGATTCTAACACAACCAATGATCCCTGCTTCAAATACGGAGCGCTCGAACAGGCAGTATCGAGAACATAGATCAAGTCTGGATATCCAAAAGAATTCAAAAATTTTGGCACATAAAGAATCACTGAATCAACTTTCGATATTGACCTGTGTCGTAACATAATCGGTGGAGAAATACATCATCTAGGTTTTACCGCTGCGAATTTCATCAATTTTTTAGCATCAATACATAAGCCCAAAATTTGATTCTACGTCTTGCAAATTGAATAGCCAAGGAGAGACCTATTTATCCAAGACCTACGATTACTATTTGATTTATAGAAATGCTTTTATTGATTACATGACACCGCTGATGATGATAAAAAATTTCAAAATCTTATAATATTTGTAAAAATTTCATTGTGTCATTTCTCTTTCCAAAGCCTCTTCCATCGCGCGCTCCACCAGGCGCGCCGCTGCGGCCTCGGTGGCTTCGTCTAATAATTTAACCGCAGCTTTCAAAGCATTAGCATTTTTTGAAATGATCGCGGATTTCACTTTGGATACGGCTTCTTCAATTTCCGACCGTTCTTTATCTACCACAAAGCCTTGCTCTAAAATCATTTCCACAGCTGGCAGTAATTCATCGGCCTTCATCTTTGCTTCGGTGAAAATTCGTTCTGCCATATCTTCAAAGGCAAACTCCACTGACTCACCCACCATTTGTTCCACCGCTGCATCGTCGACATTGACCGCGGAGTTTTTGATCTTCACGACCACGTCTTTTCCCGTCTTGGTATCCCTCGCGAGCACTTCCAAAATCCCATCTGCATCAATCTTGAACTGCACTCCTACCCGCGCTTGGCCTTTTGGCGCGCTTTCCATTTCCACATCGAAATTACCCAGTTCCCAGTTATCCCGAGCCATTTCGCGCTCACCTTGTAATACTCGGACACGCATCTTGCGCTGACCATCAGCCGCATTGGTAAACATCTCGCCGGCTTTACATGGAATGGTCGTATTCCTCGGAATCAGCACATTCATCAAGCCTCCAAAGGTTTCGATTCCGAGACTCAATGGCGTCACATCTAACAACACCATCTGTCTCATTGCCCCACTCAAAACACCTGCTTGTATGGTTGCACCAAGAGCTATCGCCTCATCGGGATGCTGTGTAACATCGACGTTTTTCTCAAAAAATTCCGCAACCGCTGTCCTTACCGCAGGCATGCGTGTGCTGCCTCCCACCAATACCACGGCATTGAGATCTGAGTTTTTCAATCCACTATCGAGCATTGCCTGCTGAGAGCATTTGAGCGATTTTGCAATCCAATCGCGCGTCATGGCGTTGAGTTCCGCTCTTGTAAGCGTTTTCTCAAAACTATTCGATCCTTTGTAAAACGGAATTCTAACGGTATAGCTTTCCTCTTCGGAGAGAATTCGCTTCGCTTTCTCCGCTTCTTCCAGAAAACGCATTTTCATTTCAGCGGTGAGCTCACCTAAACCATCTAACAAATAGTTAATGATCATTTGATCCACATCATCCCCACCCAAACGCGTGTCGCCATGTGTCGCCAGCACTTGGAAAACCCCGTCTTGCATCTCAAGAATTGAGAGATCAAAGGTCCCGCCTCCTAGATCATAAACCGCAACCCGCGATCGATCTTTTAACTTATCTAGCCCGTAAGCTAGGGCAGCGGCTGTCGGTTCGTTCAAAATCCTCACCACCTCCAGACCTGCGAGTTCTGCCGCACGTTTCGTCGCGGCGCGTTGGGAATCGTTGAAATACGCGGGAACTGTCACCACCGCTTGCTTCGCCTCGGTTTCCAACCGCCATTCCGCGATACGCTTAAGCTCTTTCAAAATCTCCGCACTGACTTCTTCCGGTGTTTTACCGATTCCAGAGAGCACGGGATCGCTTATGCGCCCTGCGCCCATCCAGCGTTTCACACTGGTCACCACGCGCATCGGATCGGTCACACGACGCCTCAGTGCCTTATACCCGACCTCAATCTCGCCGTTTTGGCCATACCAAACCGCGCTGGGAATGATGCGTTTCCCTTCCTCATTTGCGAGCAAGATGGGAAAACCCGAATCCACCACACCCACCGCTGAATGAGTCGTGCCGAGATCAATTCCAAGTATCATCATTTCATCGGCAAGATGCCGCAAGTGTCTCTCTATGGAATACGGAAAATTTTACCATTCGAAGGATCTCTGGCGAGCTGTCCTGAACGGAAGCCTTCCACATTGATCACATTAAATGGCGAAAAGGGACTGATGACATGATTTGGATTTGCCGTGCGCTGAGCAAAGGGATGCTCGTCCTTGGTAGGAGGTCTTACGATTTCTTCTTCATCACCCTCAGGGCGATCAGGTTGAGGTTGATCCCGCTCGATATGTGGATGCGGGCGAGGACGACGATGATCCGGATGAATTGGAATCGGTTCACAAGAAACCAATAATAATGCCGACCCTGCGGCCATGGTGAGTAGGAGTTTGATCATGGTTTTTCGGAAGTGGTTGTTGAGAAGGCTATTCACTTCTAAGCACTCCTGCGAAGATAAATTTCAAAAGAATCAGGAGTTTTCTGAATTTGGAGACGGAATAACGACGGTCAAACACCCGAAATTGATCATCCTTCATCTTTTCTAGGAGGCATTGATAAATTTCCGCCATCGCCCGGGCTGGCAATAAGGCATGGCGATCCATAGGGTGAATCAGTGCCTCGGCCTCCCGAAACAGGTATTCCGCTCGTTCCGCTTGGTAACGCATCATCGCGATAAACCGGCCGTCATAGACCCTGCCAACCAAATCCCGCTCACTGTATTGAAAGCGGATGATGTCGTTTTCTGGTAAATAAATCCGACCCCCATTACTGAGGTCCTCGCCGACATCGCGCAAAATATTCGTAAGTTGCAGGGCGTTTCCCAGCATTTCCGCATAGCGATCCGAACTCTCATGGACGCATCCAAAAATCCGTGTCGATACCAAGCCAACCACGCCGGCCACCTTCCAGTTGTATTTCGAAAGCTCCTCCCAGCTTCCGAACTTCTGCGGCTGAAGATCCATCCGGCAACCTTCAATAATTTCTAACAACCATTGAAGTGAGATTCCCCGGCGCTCAACAACCTCTATCAATTCCCTGCCGATTTCATTGTCTTTTGCAAATCCATCGCGTAACCCGTCTTCCCATTTTTTCAAACTCTCTGCACGCTGAGCGACTGAGACTGCCTGCTCATCGGCGATATCATCGATTGTCCTGCAAAACGCATAGAACACCACCATGTCATCCCGCCTGTCTTTGGGCAGAACTTTAAGTGCAAAGGCCAGATTGGATTCCGCCTTCCGGGTGATTTCAGATGCGGCAGACACGGGCTGAAAAATTATTTAATAAAACCCCAATGACCGGTTGTAATCGGCCAAAGCGAAAACAAGGCGGGTCCGACAAGGTTGTATTCTTTGACCGATCCCCAATACCGCGAATCCAACGAGCTACTCGTGTTATCACCTAGGGCCGCATACTCGCGCATGCCAGGTTTCGCTGTCTCATCTTTGAGACTCAACACATCCTCTGGCGTAACCAAATACATCTTCCGGCTCCCGCCTGGATGTGCTGTCACATATCCTTTGTGTTCATCTTTAAACGGCTTAGCGCCTTCTGCCACCCGGCGCATTCCTGCTTCCTTTGCGACTTTACCATTCACAATCAAGTCTGGCTCCATGATGGAAAGCTCATCACCCGGCACACCCACCAAGCGCTTGATGTAATGCGATCCTCCACCCTGTGGCCCACTGTGCTCCTGAATCCCTTTGATGCCTAAAGTATCAAAGACAAATACCTCTCCACGTTTTGGCTTTCGGAAATGATAGGAAAATTTATCTACAAACACGAGATCACCTGTGTCGATATAGCCCTCCATCAAAACCTGACCTTTCTTTAGAACCTTACCATTTTGCAGGGCCACTCGGTACGCATCTGATAAGCCGATTTCATGAGCTTGGTTTGAGGGGCACGGCAGCCTCAAGGGTTTTTCATTTTGGCTGATCAATTGTGAACGGCTGAAGAAATGCCACCATTGATAATTCGCAACATTTCCAATCGGCTTACCATCGTCAAAACCAATGATTTCCACATACCGATCTTTGTCATTCACCACCTTTTCGTAACTCCTACCACGCAAGATCCCCTCCATCACACGCTTCGGAAACGAGGGCCAATCTTCTTGCTTTAGAGGGGTTCCGGTAATGCCGTTCAAGGTTGGCTGCATCGATCCTGTCGGAATTCGGAATGGCTGCAAATAATAAGCACGCAAACCCAATGCGATCACGATGGCCACAAACATCACCTCCACATTTTCCTCAAACCAACCCTGAGGTTTTTCCCTTGGAAGAGAGTTCTCACAGGTCGCGCGGAGTTGCTTGGATGCTTCTTCTACCCTTTCTTTATTCTTATCCTTAATGGCTTGGAACAGATCCTTGCGCCGAGATTCGATTTCAGCGATCCGATCTTCGGTCAATAAATCCCTCTTGTAATTGAGAAATTTGGCCGCTCCTTTGCAGAGGTGCTTCGCATTTTTTTTCCACTCAGGCGTAAACATACCCGCAAATCCTGCACCGCAGAAGACCTCCCTGCAAGCCCTATGGCGCGTTGATCGATTAGAAATCGCATCATGGAACCACCTAAATTCTTGCTCAGACAACAAAATATCCTCAAAATAGATAGGTGAAAAAAAATATCTCGAGCCTCCTAGTTTTGATTAGCTTCGCAGTATTAAATCTAGGTTCCGTTAATGCAGAACCTCCGAAATTGCAGCAAAGCCAGGTTAAAGGACTGTTGGTGATCCAATTGCCAAATGGCTCTTTTGCTGGTGCCGCGACTCAAATGAATGCGACTGTGGTGCCTATATCGAAAAACTCGCAAATCAACTTTGGTATTCGTTTCAATCAGCAAGTTGGACCCATGATGTATGGAGCAACTCAAGAAGTTGAGAAATTCATGCGCGTCCGACATCAGAAAGACTTACCTATTGGACATGGAATTGAATTAGGATTCGCTGACAAATACACCATGAAAGACGGGCCATCCGCTGCGGTAGCTTGCGCATTGATGGCCGAATCCATCATCACAGGCGAAGCTCTTGAACCATCTTTCGCTGTCACTGGAGACATGACAGCAACCGGTGACGTTCGCCCTATAGGTGGAGTCGCAGGCAAAGTCCGAGGCGCTGCAAACCGCGATTGTAAAATCATGGCGGTGCCAATTGCAAATAAAGCAGCCATCCAAGACATCTACGTATTGGAAGGCATCGAACCCATTGCAGCGACTCAAATTATTTTGATTGAGACTTTCGATCAAGCTTGGGACATCGCAAAAGCCAAGAGATCAGACAAAATCCAACAAGCACTCGATGACTACGCGATGGTTCAGACAGCCATGGCTAAATCAACAGCTAGCGCCTCGCATCCCAAAGTTCGTGATAAATTAAAGTCCATACTCGAAACGCTCCCAAATCATGAGTCCGCACGCCTAGTTGCACTTCATGGCATGGCAAAAGGCCCAAAAAAGCTTTCACTTAACGGCTCATTGGCAGCAATCCAAACCGCCGCTACAGAACTGGGAAACACCATACAAAGCGGAAGCTACATGGAAAAGGGCCAAGGTAACCAACTCTGGAAAAACGTTTCACGACTCAACAGCCTCAGAGAAGACGTGGATCCGAGAACAAAAAACTACCTCGATGCGTTTTTAAACACCGCTAACATCCTCAAAAAGATGAGCACAAGTGAGAAAAAACAATTAACCGATGATCTGCAGCGTGAAATCATGTTAGCAATCAGTAAAATTGGCGTTGAGGAAAACAAACTTCTCAATGATACGAAAATTCAAGAAGAGATGATGAAGGAATGACTTTTATCTATCCCCCTTCGGCCTTACTAAAAACGCTTCAATCTCTTTTACGGAACGCGTATTCAACACATCCTCTTTCCTCAACCAACCTTTACGCGCAATTCTAACACCTTGTCCGAGATAATGCAGCTGTGCCCGCGCATGGGCATCGGGATTGATGGAACATAAAACCCCTTTGTCGCGCGCACGTTTCCACCAACGCCAATCCATATCCATCCGCATCGGGCTGCAATTTAGCTCGATCACCGTACGCGTCTCCGCCGCGCAATCGATGATCTTTGGATGATCCACGGGATAAGGTTCCCGTTTCAACAACAACCGTCCCGTCAGATGTCCGAGCATGGTCACGTGTTCGTTTTCCATCGCGCGACAGATTCGTGCGGTCATGGTTTGCTCATCCATGTTCATCAGGTTGTGGATGGAAGCGACGCAGAAATCGAGTTGCTTGAGAATGTCATCTGAAAAATCCAAGCTGCCATCTTTCAAAATATCCACTTCACTACCCGCAAAGATTCGGAAGCCGTTCAGTGTTTGCTCCAAATCTCTGATCTCAGCAATCTGTGCGAGCAACCGCTCCTCATTCAAACCGTTCGCCCAGAAAGAAGATTTCGAGTGATCAGAAATTCCAAGGTATTGCAGACCGAGATCCATCGCCTCCTCCACCATTCCTTCGAGGCTATCTTTGCCGTCCGATGCCGTGGTGTGATTGTGAAACGTTCCGCGAAGATTCATCAATTCCACCAAACGCGGCAGCTGATTCTCTGCCGCAGCTTCGACCTCACCACGATTCTCACGCAGCTCGGGCTCTACATACTGCAAACCTAGTAGTTTATAGATATCCTTCTCTTCTTCTACTACGGGTCGGTCAACCTCCTCACTCACCGGATTCAATCCATATTCATTCAACGACCAACCTTTTTTCAAAGCTAACGATCGCAAGGCAACGTTGTGCTCCTTTGATCCTGTAAAATACTGAAGTGCAAAAGGAAACTCCTCGTTCTTCACCGCCCGCAAATCGCAATGTATTCCGTTCTTCAAACGCACCGATGCTTTGGTGTCGCCACAGGCAATCACCGATTCCACCTCGGGAAGTGTCGTGAAATCCTCACACACCAACGCGCCTTCTTTCGTAGCGACTAGAAAATCTAAATCGCCAACGGTTTCCTTTGCTCGCCGATAAGATCCCGCCACCGCCACCCGTGAGACCTCAGGATGCATCCGCAACATTTCCAAAATTCCTTCTACCATCAACCCCGTTTTTCCTAATAAAAACCGATCCGCGAATTTCTCATTCGCAGCAATTCCCTCAAGAATTTTACTTTGGGTTTTCTCACCAAAGCCCGCGAGCTTTGCGACGCTCCCATCAATGCAAGCCGCCTTAAGTTTCTCTAACGAAACGACTCCGAGCTCTTCATAAAGTGCCTTAATCTTCTTTGGCCCCAATCCTTGCACTTCGAATAAATCAAAAATACTCGGAGGAAATTCCTGTTTAAGTTTTTCATAAAATTCGAGTCTGCCCGTCTTTGCTAACTCTCCCAATTTGTCCCGCAACGCCTCGCCTATGCCTTTCACGCCGACCAATCCATCATTCTTCGCCAACTCCACGACATCATCTTCTATGGCCAGTATCACTTCTGCGCCCTGCCGATAAGCCCGCACTTTGAACGGATTCTCGCCCTTCAACTCTAATAACAGAGCGATCTTCTCCAAAACCCCAGCCATTTCTTCGCGATTCATATCGCCAGAAATGTGTCGTTCATTCCCTGACCGTGCAAGTACGCACAAGAAGCAGAATCAGCTATTCCAAGATTTCCCCATAATTTCTGAAATTTAGGGTTTCCCCCTGGCACGAAAGCCGCAATCCTCCCGCCGTTATGAGCAATCGTCTTGAAGGAAAAGTTCTCGTCGCCCAAGGCGGCGGCCCCACCCCAGTGATCAACCAGAGCGTCGTCGGCGTCGCTCTTGAAGCCCGCAAGTTCTCGCAGGTCACATCGATCTACGGTGCAGTCCACGGCGTATCCGGAATCATCAACGAAAACTTCGTCGATCTCACCCGCGAGACGACCCACAACCTCGAGCAAGTCGCCGGCACTCCATCTTCAGGCCTCCTCTCCACCCGCGACAAACCCAACGAAGAATATTGCGCACGCATGTTCGAAGTTATGAAAGCCCATGACATCCGTTACTTCTTCTACGTTGGTGGAAACGACTCGTCCGACACCGTCCGTATTGTCAATGAGCAGGCACAAGCCGCAAACTACGAATTGCGCGCGATCCATATTCCGAAAACGATCGATAACGATCTCATGGAAAACGATCACTGCCCAGGCTTCGGCTCAGCAGCACGGTTTGTAGCTCAAGCATTCATGGGTGTTAATCTCGACAACCGCGCGCTGCAAGGTGTTTACATCGGTTGCGTGATGGGTCGCCACGCAGGCTTCCTCACTGCATCTTCCGCCCTTGCGCAAAAATATTACAACGACGGTCCACACCTCATCTATTTACCTGAACGCCACTTCAAAACCGAGCAGCTACTCGCCGATGTGGATCGCGTTTATTCCAAATTCGGTATGTGCACGATCGCTGTTTCCGAAGGCATTTCCGATCCCGATGGCACCCCAATGATCGTCAAACTTCTCGGCAAAGAAGAGCGCGATTCCCACGGCAACGTCCAGCTGTCTGGAACGGGCGCGCTTGGTGATCTTTTAGCCGACACCATTCGCGACGGCCTTAAGATCAAACGAGTTCGTTCCGATACTTTTGGATATCTCCAACGTTCTTTCATGGGCATTCAATCGGATCGCGATTCGCGCGAAGCGCGTGAGGTCGGTGAGAAAGCCGTTCAATTCGCGATGTGGGACAATGTTGATGGCTCGGTTGCAATCAAGCGTCCTGTGCTCGATTACTCTGTTGATTACGAACTAGTGGATATCAGCAAGGTCGCTGGAAAAACCCGACATATGCCGGACAACTTCATCAATGAAGCAGGCAACGGTATAACTCAGGATTTCATGAATTACTGTCGCCCGCTGCTAGGTTCTAACATGCCTGAGCCACATCGTCTGCGCGCACCGTCTGTGCCGAAAATTCTTAAGCGCTGATTTCTGAGCAAATTTGTTAAGTAAAGAATTTAAGATCCGCGGATCATTTATCTTTCTCTTCTTTTTTCTTTGGATCAGGTATTTCTGGACCTTCTCTGGCTTTGCGACGCTTCTCGAACATTAGCTTTTCAAAAGTTCCATCGCCACCTTCCGTAGCGGCTTTTGGTTTTACATCGACTTTTGTTGGAGGTGGAAGCGATTCTTTGCCCAACATCGCGCGTGCCGTATCATAGAGATAGACCATGATCACAAGCACCACTAGGTGAAAGATCAGCGATAGTAACCACTTACTGCCTTTCTTCTTAACTTTCACTTTTTTGACCATAGCACAATTAACATAATTAATGTTTTAGAATCTTAAAGCCAGTTTTTACCTAAATAAACCCAGAAACCGCAGTTAGCACTGCAGTTTCTGAAAGTTATTGGTTAAAAGTTGTATTAGGAAAATTCCAGATCAACATGATGAATCGTTGGCTCGCCCATTGGATGAAAAGCTTAGCTGAGAAAGTTTATTTGAGAGACCTATCTCCACCTAATAACTTATAACCAATAACTAAAAACCACCGAAATTCGCAGTGTTAACTGCAGATTTCAGCTTACTTCCCACCAGGGATCTGGAATCCTTCTGGAAACGCAGGTTGCGGGGGAGCGTCCTTGATTTCGACCAATTCGAGTTCGAAGACTAGGGTGGTGTTTGGGCCGATATCGATACTCGCGCGGCGCTCGCCGTATGCCATGCTGCTTGGGATAAATAATTTCCACTTCGCACCAACTGGCATTGAAGTAAGTGCTTCGCGGAAACCATCGACCACTTGTAGGGTCATCTCAACAGGTTTACCAGCAGGCGACGCATCGAATTCTTTACCATCGATTTTGGTGCCTTTGTAATTCACCATGAACAACTTGTTGTCTTCCACACCATCGGTAGGAGCGACATATTTTTTATCACCACCCTTGGCGATAACCTCGTATTGAAGACCGCTTTTGTTGGTTGTGACACCTTCACGCTTGCCGTTTTTAGAAAGGAACTCGGTGCCAGCTTTTAAATTTTCTTCAGCGATCGTTTTTTCACGTGCTTGAATAAACTCACTCAAGCCCATCATGGCTGCCTGAAGTTTTTCTGCATCAACCTCTGGCTTTTTGCCCTGAGCCGCTGAAGTGAATCCCTTCATGAAAATTTCCATGTCAAAATCTCCCAGCGCTACACCATGCGCGCCAAAGTTTTCTGCAAACGCGCTGCCTGCGCTGTAACCCACCGCGTAGGATGAATCTTTCTTGATGTCAGCTGCCGCTGGCGCTTTCGGAGCTTGTTTTGCAGCCTCTTGCGCTATGGTTAAGCCACTGGCTGAGAGAGCGATCAAGGCTGTCCGGGTAATACGATTGAATAGGGAATATCTCATAATTTCGTTGAAGTCCGCGAAAAGTAGGGTCCACACCCTTCCGTGTCCAGAACGGCTTTTTGGGCAAATCCGATAATATCAACCAGCCACGGCGGCGTGGACTCCTACCATATGGAAAATATCAAAGCACACCCCCCTATGCGAGACTCCATCTCGAAATCTTAAGAAAGGAACCGCGATTTTCAATCGCGACCTTGGTGGTGAAATATGCTCATCCGCCTCACCTCAATGTCACTTGGCTAGTTACGATTAAAAATCGCGGTTCCTTTTTTATTTACCCCACCCACACGCTCTTCAGATACGGATCCTCAGAAAAATCCTCCGGCATTTTCACTCCTTGCATTTTCGGCATGTTTATCATTCGCATGAAATCCCTTTCAGAAATACCTCTGAAATTGGTGCAACATAGCATCCATCCATCCTTCGCCAGAACCTGCTTTGCCAACTCGACTAATTCACCGAAATCTTTTTCCACACGAAACACCTTGCCATTTTCATCACGTGAAAACGTCGGAGGATCTAACACAATCCCATCAAATATTCTTTCCTGTTTTGCAAATCGTTTCAACCAATGAAATGCATCTCCCTTGCAGAAAAAATGTTCAGACTCATCTAAACCATTAAAACGAAAGTTCCGTTTCGCCCATTCCAAGTATACTGAAGAAAGGTCGAGAGTTGTTGTCTCAGCGCCTGCCATCGCAGCTGCGACCGAAAACGCACCGGTGTAGGAAAATAAATTCAGTAACTTTCTGCCTCTCGCCATGCGTTGCATCACCTCAGCTCGATTCAACCGCTGATCCAAAAAAATTCCCTGCGAATAACCACTCGAGAATGAGACTTCAAAATTCAATCGGTTTTCTCTGATCGAAAACGCACCATCCACAGGTTCACCATATAGATGCATCGGCGATTCCTTATGATGTTGATCCAAACGTTTCCAATAAATACTCCGACCACTCGCTTTTAACCATTCTTTAATATCTGCCCGAATTTCACCTCCTGGAGTCATCGCCATCCATTTCCCTGCATAATTTTCTAACGCAAATCCCTGAACTCCATCCCCCATCCCATCCACCAAACGCAATGCATTGGTATCTTCATCCAATAAACTAGCCCGTAAATCCACCGCATTATCTAGTAAGGTAGTTACCACTCGCCCATTAAACCACCATCATTCCAAAACGAAACTGAAATTTTATAGAAGTCGAAGTTCAAAAGTCTGAAAGGCGCTGTTCCTACCCATCAATCGCAACAGCGACTCAAATTCGACCTTCGACTTAACACCTTGCATCCTCCCCTATCCCGCGCCAACTTGCTTACGTGCCAAAGCATTTCATCCGATATCTCTTTTTATGTCTGATGTTCACCGCCTTCAACGGCTGTGCACCGAGAGACTACTGTGTGCCAGCGGAACAAGATGGCGAAACCTTTGGATACCGCACCTGGAAACGTGATCATTTCAATCAAGACATCGTCATCATCGGTATTCACGGTTTTTGTGGTGCATCCATCGATTACGCCAATCTCGGAAACTACCTCGTTCAGCGCCAAGCCAACACCGCTGTATACGCCTACGAACTCCGTGGCCAAGGCAGCGATCCTATTCACGAACGCCGTGGCGATATCGGTGATCCTGCGCAATGGTATAACGACCTGAATACCTTCACCCAACTGGTCAAAAAACGTCACCCGAAAGCCAAAATCATCTGGTATGGCGAAAGCATGGGGGCACTCATCGCCACCCACGCGCTCGACTCCGCACCCGCCGGAAAACCGCCCTGTGATGCGCTCGTGCTTTCCTCTCCTATCGTTCGATTCAAAGACGATATCGAACTTTGGAAAATCGCCTTGGTTCAGGTCGCCGCCACTACTGTGCCGCTTGCCCGTGTTCCAACCGATGCCTTGACTGGCCAGCAAGATATCCAAGTTACCCAAAGCACGGTGCATGGCGAGCAAGCCAAAACCAACTCCTACAACGTCGAGAAGCACACTCTACGCCTTCTCGGCACGCTTGCGAGACTGATCGATGGCATGAATTCCTGCGCTTCAAGAATTCAAGTTCCAACACTCGTCCTACTTGGAGAACACGACTATCTGATCACCGACCCCGATGTCCGCGGTTTCATCGCCCGCCTCCCTGAATCTACAGATAAAACGTATCATTACTACAAAGGCGCTTATCACTTGCTCATGTATGATGAGAAAAAAGAAAAGGTCTTTCGCGATGTCGACAAATGGGTGAACCAGCAAAGGGCTAAATAATTATCAGCAATTAAATCAAACTTCTAGGCCCTGATCTTTGGGGTGTTGTTTTGACAATACAGCTTACTTATAAATATTTATGCATCCCCATTTTGCCATAATTCTGAAATCAAAAGCAAAGCGCGCAGCTCCTTCGTTTCCTTTGTTGCCTTCTGTGCAGAATATATTTTTACAAAACCGCTGAATGTTTGTAGGCAGTTTGGACAGGAGCGAAGCGACGTGCCCGCAGGGCGAGGGCCCGTGAGGCGGCACCAAGTCAAAGGTAACGATGGGCTGGAACTACATTCTTTATCTGCGTTCATCCGCGTCCATCCGCGGTTCTCTTTTCTTTTTAGAATCAACTCTCACTTCACACCCCAAAGTTTCCGAACCAGCGCAGCCATTTCGGGATCGTGCTTTTCGAGTTCAGCGCGGGTGTATGGGTAGAAATCATTTCTAACAAAAAATGCTTCTGTCGCTTCGGCGAAATATTCCATCGGATCTGTCATCGCATAAGCTTTATCCATCTTCTTATTTCCTTCGGAATCGACGCGCTCAACTTTGTCATATTTACCACTGGCTTTCGCTTTATTGTAAGCAGTCACTAGCTCTAGATTTTCAAAGCCTTTTTCAAGAAAGCGATTGTGATAAGCGTGCGCGAGTTCGTGTAGCGCAAAATTCGGCATGCGTTTAGTATCTACCTCGAAAGAATCCACATTGGTGAACTCCACACATTTACCCATAGCAGGGTCACGACCGTTGTCCTTTAACCATTTAGCATCTGGATGAAATTCCGCTCTCTCCCCGAATTTTGGATAGGGAAGTGAAAAATAAAGCCCCACTTTTTGCATTTCCGCGACAGCCGGCGCTGGTACCAATTTGATGATTTCATCGAGCTGAACCTTCAGCATTCCCAGCGCCTTTTCCGTAGCTGGCTTGGTTTTATCGGTAAGAAGATCTTTGTTGATGAGGACGTTCCAACCAGAGATCTGTCGGATCTCGCGCTCGATGCTATTCTCTGCTTTTATATTGCGAGCCAGAGCTTCAGCACGAATCTCTGCTTTTACTTTTTGCAACCTTTCCGGCCATACAAAGGTCGGTGCTTTCGATGGGTCATAACCTTCCAAATGCCCTTTCAGTCGCGTCACTGGCTTGGTATATTTCAATTCCGTATCGCCGAAAATTTCACGACACAACGCCGCGAGACCCGGATCGTATTCTAACAATTCAACACGCGTGTTGACATGATTGTGATCGTGATCTGGCTCGCGGTTGTTATCGAACCACGACTGCACGCCTTCTGCAAAATACTCCCTGTCATTGACCGATGCGTATTTGCCTTTCCACAAACCTTTCGCCATCGCTTCATCGTAGGTCTTTTTCAAGCGCGCATTGAAAGTTGGATCCAGATTCACCACGCCTCTCAAATGGATGTTATGGGCGATTTCATGAATGAGAATGTTTTCGGTAGAATAAGGATCACCCGGATAACCGAGCAAATTTTCTTCTCCGCAGGAACAATAAGGATCGGTCTCGCTGCCACCTGTGCCACGCGCGCGCGCATCCCAAAAATCTTTCGGTTTTAACCACGCGAAGTCGGCAACATCCGTGGTGAATTCATTCCAAGCGATAACCGACAAACGCGATCCGCTTTTCGTCATGGCGGTGCGAATATCATCGCGCTTCACCAACATCATATCAACCAAGTAGGCAGCCTCACGCAACGCGTAATCATTCACCGTAGCAGATGCGACGATGGGGTAACCTTTGGCGTCGATGTATTTTTTGTAAAACGGGGGAGCTTTTAATTCTGCTGGAGGAGCAGTGATCTCACGCACGGCAGGTGAAGTCTGTGAAAAAGCCGAAGTTACAAAAATCGTCAACGAGGCAATGATCAGGAAAAACAATACTTTCATAGGAGTGATTAGCTTGTGCCTACAAAATCGTTTCAAATTTTGAACGCAAGGATAATCACCAGATCATCACAAACAGGCAGGGAATTTTATCTTTAAGAGTCGATATCCGACGGCGATTATTATCCCATCGAAACCTTTCCGTCACAATGGCTATAAGGTATGGACGTATAGGGATAAACGTCCATAGCACATTCACTCAAGCACAAGCTTCTCCCCGCTCGCTGGCGCGGTAAGGGTTGTTTTACCTGTTAGAAAACCGTGTTTCACCAAAAAATCATCTGCAGCGATGAGGGTGACTGTGCGCCATGGATCTTTGTTAAAAAAAGAATGACCTTGCCCAGGTGCGATCCTGAGATCGATGGTTTTCGTGCCTAGCGTTTTCCATTTGGCATGAGCTGCATCCCAACCAACTTTCCAAGTATCCTTATCGCCGAAGAAAACGATTGCAGGTGGCAAGTCGGCCTTGAGATGAGTGAGAATATCGATCTCTGGATCGGAATTATCTTTCACATCAAAGGCCGGATTAAACCAAAGGTAAGCCACCACTTTGGTATCGATGTCTTTGGGATCTGCGGGATCGTTGAGACCAGGATTCATCGTGGCGAGCGCACTGATATGTCCGCCAGCGCTGCCGCCGCCGGTGATGACACGAGCGGGATCAATTCCGAGTTCATCGGCGTTTTTCTTGAACCAACGGATCGCGCTTTTCGCATCGGTGACACAAGCACGTTTTTTCGATTCGCCTTTACCCAGCTTCGCCATTCCAGCTTTGTCCAACATTTGGTATTCCGCCGTGGCGCAAACCAGACCACGACTTGATAGGTAAGCACAGGCATAGCGAAATTGACTGAGATCGCCACCACTCCAGCCACCGCCATGAAAGAGGATCACTCCGGGAACTTTTGTTTTTACCGGATCGTGATTGGGCGGAAAGAAAATTTCTATCTTCCGCTCTATACCCGCAGATATTTTATAAAAAAAGGGTTTGCCTGCTTCACCTTCGTATTTTCCTACTGCATGGGCTGTATTTAATCCTAGGAAGACGAATAAAATGGAGAGGACATTTTTCATAATTGGAGCTGAATCAAAAGCCATACGACACCAGATCGAGGAACTTGTCATGTATGCATGCAAGCCGAATTTATGGTGCATGCATTAATTTTTCCCCTGAAGACGGCATCGAAAGTGTTGGCTTACCGGTAAGCAGCCCATGGTTTACGAGAAATTCATCCGCGGCAATAATTGTCAAAGCTCGCCATGGCTCTCTGTTAAAGAATGCGTGGTATTGCCCTGGCGCAAGCTGCAAATCAATGGTTTTTACTCCCAGAGATTTCCATTTTTTATGAGCAATATCCCATCCCTTTTTACATTTGTCTTTATCACCAAAAAACACGATGGCTGGTGACAAGTCTGCATTCATGTGCGCCAAGACATCGATTTCAGGGTCAGCGCTATCTTTAGTTTCGAATGCAGGATTGAACCAAATGTAAGCTGCAACATTGGTATCGATATCTTCATGCTCCGCAGGATCGCTTAAGCTGGGATTCATCGTAGCTAACGCACTGGTATGCGCGCCTGCACTACCGCCACCCGTGATGATGCGATTGGTATCGATTCCAAGTTCTTCAGCGTGTTGCTTGAACCATCGAATCGCACTCTTTGTATCGATGACGCAGACACGTTTCATCGATTCTCCTTTTTTTAGTTTGGCTATCTCAGATTTACCAAGCTTTTGATATTCTGCTGTTGCAGATACCAACCCGCGACTTGCGAAGTAAGCGCATGCGTAGCGGAACTGACTGAGATCGCCGTTTTGCCAACCACCACCATGGAATAATATGATACCTGGAACTTTTGATTTAGCTGGATCATGGTTCGGCGGAAAAAACACCTCGAGCTTTCGCTCTACGCCAGCAGAGGTTTTGTAAAAATAAGTTTTACCGGAATCTCCTTCATATTTCGTAGCGACGCGGACGCGCTTCTTTAGACCGAGAGCAACTCGAATATGGGATAGGAGCTTTTTCATGGTTGGAGCATAGAAATAGATTGCTGTAAAATCCATATGGAATTCCCACAAATGACCTACAATCTACTGAGTCACACATTTTATTGATGAAATCGAATTATCCTTAGCGTATAACTAACCCAATGAAATCGCTTACCTATCTTTTCGCCGTATCTCTCATTTGTGCGATCCCAGCATCCGCAGCCGATAAGCTCAAAGCCCTTATCGTTGACGGACAGAACAATCATGCAGTGTGGCCAAAATCCACGGTGATGATGAAACAATATCTCGAAAGCAGCGGTTTGTTTGAGGTCGAGGTCGCTCGCACCAAGTTTATTTCCAACTACAAGCGCGAAGAAACATGGTTGCCATTGGCAGGTGCTGGCGAATCGGAAAAATCTGAGAAACCCATACCGGACCCAAATTTCTCTCCAGATTTTTCGAAATACAAAATCGTGGTTAGTAATTTTGGTTTCGGTGCAGCCGATTGGCCGGAGCAAACACGGAAAAACTTTGAGGAATACATGAAGAACGGCGGTGGATTGGTCGCCGTGCACGCGGCCAACAATGCTTGGGCGCAATGGCCGGAGTTCAACAAAATGATCGGCCTTGGTGGTTGGGGCGGTCGCAATGAAAAATCTGGCCCTTACGTGTATTACAATGCCGAAGGAAAAGTCGTACGCGACGACAGCCCAGGCAAATGCGGAAGCCACGGCCCACAAGGCGAGTTCCTCATCACCATGCGCGATAAAGTCCATCCGATCACCAAAGGCTTGCCGGATTTCTGGATGCATACCAAAGACGAGTGCTACTCCACCCTGCGCGGCCCTGCGGAGAACATGACCATCCTCGCCACCGCTGCCGACACCCCAGCACTCCAAAAAGCTGGCCGCAACGAACCCATACTGATGGCGCTGGATTATGGAAAAGGTCGCGTCTTCCACACCACCCTCGGCCATGACAACGAAGCCTTCGAAGGCGTCGGCTTCATCGTCACGTTCCTCCGCGGATCCGAATGGGCGGCGACTGGAAAGGTAACTCAGGAGATTCCGAAAGATTTTCCTTCTAAAGAGAAATCAGCAACGCGTGGGTTTGAGCACAAGAAGTGATCTTTCCTTTCCCACTCAGCACCCCCGTTCTACCGCTGTATCGTCAGTAGTGCGCTGTCGATGAGATCTAGGGCGGTGGTGAAGGTTTCATCCATGTAGTAGAGACCCCAAACCTGTTTGCCGTTTTTATCATCGGCTTCTCGTTTCGGGAAACCTTTCAAATCTAACAACTGATACGTGCGTGGCAGAGAGTTGTCGATTTCTACGGAGTAGACCAAAGAGGCTTGATCGTCGCCGGGTTGGTTAATCTCAAGCAAGAGTTGATACGGGGTAGATTCCTGGGAATCGCTAGGAAGGATATAGTCAGCTGGATCGAAAGAACCGTTTGGCGTGGGAGAGGTGACGGCATCCACTTCTTGTTCCGCCTCGCGCTTGGCTTTTTCCCAGCCAGCATGTTTGAAGGCATAGTAGGGAGTTTCAGTTTTCTCCTTGGGTGCGAGCAAAGTCTTAATGTGGTAACCGCCTTGGTTTTCCAGCCAGATCGCGACATGGGGTGGAGCTTGAGTCGCGTAAGCAGATCCGGTTTTTACGTTCAAACGCATTTTGTATTGGGGCGACGGCGAGTAATCGAAAACCATTTCATCTTCGCTCATTTCAAAGCGCTCCATCGCTGGCCCGAGGTTTCCGCTCCAACCCAAAACGGTTTTAACCGGCGCTGGCTGCCACCAAAATAATCCTGTGAGAACTCCGACAAGAAGCAGGGTCGCCCATAGTGCTTTGCTCCGCAGGTAGCTGGAGAGCGGTCGGCTGTTGTTGAAAATATGCAGTATGATCAACGCGACAAAAACAAAACCCATCAGCGCATGCAGGCCGATGACTCCGATTGAAAACGGCTGGATGAAAGCGATCACACCCGTAACTGATAAAACCAGAAACGTCAGCGCGGTAAGGAGCGAGACACTGCGTCGGCCCAAAGTGCCGAGTTGTGGTTTATTTCTGTTAGACATCTCCCGGGATGATGGCTCCGTGTTTGCGGAGAGTATTGTGAATTTCTTTGAGTGGAATTTCCAGTGGAGTGGATCCCGCCTTCGCGGCGAGCGCGGCTGCGACGCCAGCGGCCTGGCCCATGCCCATGCAGGAGGCTTGAACGCGCAAACCCGAGTTTGCCAAGCGATCGCTACTCACGCAGCGCCCAGCGACCATGATGTTTTTGCTGCCTTTCGGAATGAGCGCGCGCAACGGAACCGTAGGAACAATGCCCGGCTTAAGCGGCTCGGGTTTCACGCCATTTTTAGTGTGGAGATCGACTGGATAGAACGCATAGCAAATCGCATCGTCGAATTTTTTTCCGGAACGGTAATCATTTACGGTGATCAAGGTTTCGCCATCGATTCGATAACTTTCACGGAAACCCGTTTCTGGTTGCATGTGCATGAGACGCGCGCCTTTCTTTTTGCGCAGCTCGGCGAGAATCGATTTCCTGCCTGTTAGATTTGCATGAGTGACGGTTCGGGAATTCGTTGAATCCGCGCCGTGGACATAGAGTCGGTGAATTTGGTTCCGACCCGGATCATGTGCTTGGCCCATCATGTAGAGATAGGAACCGGGTTGGCGTTCTTCTTCACGTAAGCGAGCAAAACCCAACATTCCCACCACTTCTGCTCCGCCAGTGCAATCGATGATTTGTTTGCAGTTTACGCGGCGCTTCGTGCCGAAGCCGATGCAATCCATCTGCCAGCCAGTTTCGGTTTTTGTAACGGTTTGAGGAAACTCGTGATAGGCGATCTGCACGCCTGCCTGCTCGCATTTTTCTTCAGCGAGAATCGCGTAGAGAAACTGATTGATGAAAACCTGGTTTTGCCAGTGATTTTGAGGGACTTTGGAAAAATCTGGCATCGGGCCTTTGTCGATATCCACACTCTCTTTAACGAGCTCCCAACCAATTCCAGCAATGATCTGTTTTCCCCATGCATCGAACAATCCGGGAAACGCGACGCCTCCCGTAGTCATCGCGCCTCCGAGTTGTGCGCCGCGTTCGACGAGTAAGGTTTTCGCTCCGGCGCGTCCCGCTTGGATGGCAGCAATCGTGCCGGCGGTGCCTCCACCTACGACGACAACATCGAAATCCTGAGAGATTTCTGGTTCGACTCCGTCAGGCACGGGCGCAGCATGAACCTCTGAAGTAGATGCAATCCCAAAGCCTAGACTTGCGGTTCCGAATAGAGAATGTTGGAGAAAATTTCGGCGGCTACTTTTCATCTGTGGTTCCATTTTTGGGTTTCTCAAAACGTGGGGTGGCGGTGGAATCTTGCAAAGTGCGGATTTTCACCTCCCGCACTCCGGGAATTTTTTTCAGATCACCTGCCGAGCCCTCCCCCATCACACAGGAAGCGGTCGCGATGGCATCGCTGAGCTTCGCGGTATCGGCAATCACCGTGGCGGCGATACGCTTTGTCAAACCAAGCCCTGTTTTTGGATCGAGGATATGGGAATATTTCACACCATCGATTTCGACCGATTGATGGAGATCGCCTGAAGTGGAAACTGCGCAGTTGGAGAGCGTGAGAATTTCATCGCGCTTTTCTAAATCAAAGGTCTTCACCGCGACATTCCAGCCCTCGCGTTCTGATGGTGGATTTCCTAAGCGGACATCGCCACCTGCTACGATCATAGATTGCGGAAGTCCTGAGGCGATCATGGATTCCAACATCAGATCCGCCGCATAGCCTTTGGCGATTCCACCCAGATCAAATGCCATGTTTTTTTTCAAAAGTGTGATGCTCTGATTTTTTTGATCCAAGGTGAAATATTTCCACCCGACCGACTCGCGGGCGGTTTTGAGCTTTTCAGGATCTGGCAAACGCTTGTGCAGACGCGTCTCACGCCAGAGCTTGGTCAGCGGACCCAGGGTCGGATCGAACGCACCTTGCGTCGTTTCTGAAATCTCACGTGAATATTCTAACAATTCATAGAGCAAAGGATTCAATGGAATCGGCGTATCGACGGTTTTTGATACAAGCTGGTTCAGCTCGCTATTTGGCAGGTAGTCGGAAGCGATGGCGTTCATTTTTTCACCAATCGCAAACGCCGCCTCTGCCGCTTTTTGCGCAGCCGCATGATCATCCGTGTAACATACTATCGAGAACCGCGTGGCCATCAGCTCGCGTTCGAAACTGAATTTTTCTCCCATCGCCGAATGCGTGAACGAAAAAAGTGTAACCCAATATGTTAGAAATCGATGCATAGTTCAAGGAGTCCAGCCCTGTGCTTTAAGCCAGAACACAAGGTCGCGAGTCCACGGATGACTCTTCTCAGGATCTCCCTTGGTACCGAGCCCCATGCCATGCGCCCCTTTTTGATACACATGAAAATCGAACGGCACTTTCTTTTTCCGTAAAGCGCTCGCGAACAACATGCTGTTCTCAACCGGCACCACACCATCATCCCAAGTGTGCCAGATGAAACATGGCGGGGTATCGGCTTTCACCTGTAACTCACTGGAAAGTAGAGTCACGAGCTCTTCGGATGGATTATCCCCGAGCAAGTTCTTTTTAGATCCTTTATGCGTAAATTCTCCCATCGTGATCACCGCGTAACATAACACTCCTAGATCAGGACGAGAGCTCTGGCGATCAATCGGATCGGCGGCCTCTGCATTCCCAGCGTCGAAATGACTCAGCAGGGTCGATGTCAAATGCCCACCCGCTGATGAACCCATGATCCCGACCTTGGTGGGGTCGATGTTCCATTCCGTGGCTCGTGCGCGAACCATGCGAACCGCGCGCGCAGCATCGTTGAGCATGATGGGATGGCGATAACCTGAAGAGCCAAGTCGGTATTTTAAAACAAACGCCGCGATACCATGTTCGTTGAGAAATTTCGCGTAGTGCGAGCCCTCATGATCCGCCAAACCGCCATAGCCACCGCCCGGGCATATGACCATCGCCGCCCGTGCCGCTGCGGGTTTTTCAGGCAGAAACGGGGTGAGCGTGGGGATATCTTTGGGCGTTTCCCCCAATGCACCTGGTGCTTTTCCCTCCCATAACGGCAAAGGCTCAGCAGCAAAAATGGCGGGTATTAACAACGCGGAAAGAATCAAGACGGCTTTCATCATGGCGTTAGCCTAGGTGGGTTTTCAGAAATTTAAACCACGGAATCATACGGCGTAGAGGCTTAAATCTCAGGAAAGCGCAGGATTCATCATTTGAACCATGGTCATCTTCAACATGCCCTTGCTTATAATGAGATAAAAACCTTCTGGAGATCAGTTGATGATTCTGTGCATGTATCCTGCATGAAGCGTGTGCTGTGCATCTTAGAAAACGGTTTTGAAGAAATTGAGACCGTGGCTCCAGTGGATTTGTTGCGCAGGGCAGGAGTGGAGGTGATGATCGCAGGAGTCCATTCACTGACGGCGACAGGAAGATCAGGGATTTCAATCCTGGCCGATGCGCTATTGGCTGAGATGGACTTGGGAGAGTTCGATGTGCTGTTTTTGCCAGGTGGCCCAGCAGTGATGAACTTACGAAACAATCCGCTGGTCATAGATTTAATTCGGGAATTCTCGGGAAAGGGAAAAATCATCGCGGCAATTTGTGCGGCACCAATGCTATTGAAAGATGCAGGGATTTTAGACGGAAAAGCATTCACCGCGCATTTCTCAACCCAAGCAGAACTACCATCGACCACGGGTGAGCGTGTGGTTGAGGATGGAAATCTCATCACCTCGCGCGGCGCGGGGACCGCGGTGGAGCTCGGGTTGGCGTTGATCCGGAAACTGCACGGAGAAGCCGCTGCGACAGAAGTATCCAAGGCAATTATGGCCTGACACTCTCTGTCCTTGCATCTTGGCGACTTGGCGGCTTGGCTAATCCGCGATGAGCTCCGATGCCCAACAGGATTTCGCCTACGCATTTTTGAGTATCCTTTTTGAGGGTGCTCCGTTCATCTTGTTGGGAACGATCATCAGTGGATTCATCGATATTTATCTACCTGCAGGAACGATGGATCGGTTTCTCCCAAAAAACCGCAATCTCGCGATATTAGCTGCGGGCTTGATGGGGGCGGTTTTTCCGGTGTGTGAATGTGCGGTGGTGCCAGTGATACGCAGGCTAGTGAGCAAAGGCTTACCAGTGAGTTACGCGATCACTTACATGTTGGCCGCACCCATCGTAAACCCGATCACCGCAATCAGCACATGGAAGGCGTTTCAGGGCCAAGGACCATGGATGATGACAGGTGGAAGAGTTCTGTTAGGTTACCTAGTTGCCGTGGGCGTGGGCTTAGTCATCGCCCGCTTTTCGATGCGTTCCATTCTACGAAAGAGCTTAGTTGATAAGATCGACAAAGAATCTTTAACCCCAAAAGCCGAGGAAACTTGTTCGGGTTGCTGTGGACATCATCATGACCACGACCACGACCATGATCATACACATGATCATCCGAAAGAAGACGGACGTCTCGTTGCTGCGATGCGATCCGCACAGAAAGATTTCGTCGATGTCGGCGTGTATTTCACAATAGGTGTCGCGATCACTGCACTGTTCAATACAGGAATTGCTCCAGGCGCAGTCTGGCTGGATGGCCTAGCAGGAAATACGTTCATCGCCCCAGCCGCATTGATGGCTCTGGCATTTATTCTCAGCCTTTGCAGTACCTCCGATGCGTTCATTGCCGCGACTCTCGCGAAATTCACATGGGGTGCAAAACTCGCATTTCTGACCTTCGGACCGATGTTTGACGTGAAACTGCTCTTCCTTTATCAATCGGTATTGCGGAAAAAATTCATCATCTACCTTGGGGTGGCGCTCTTCGTCGTGATCTGGTTGGTATCCATCGCAGCCCAAAAATGGCTCATCGCTTCATGAAACCCGAACTCCGCAGAATTCTATTTTCGCTAGCTGTCCTGCTTTGGGCAGCGGCTCTGCTGTATTTCTACGGATCGGGGCGAATTGCGAAATATCTAGTCGCTGATTTTCGACCCATCGCATTGTTTGGCGGCTTAGGCTTGGCAGTTTTAGGAACCTTCAATCTTCTAACAGCACGTCAGACCGCAAGCTGCGGACACGATCACGCCGAAGGTGAAGAACATGATCATGAAGGTGGTGACATGAATCCGCTCTTCTCCCTGATTCTGATGGTCGCACCCGTCGGGCTATCAATGCTGTGGACCATCGATGAATTTTCCCAAGCCACCCTCGCCCGCAAAGGATTGTATGATGGCGGCCCCAGCAGAGAAGAAAGCAAGTTTTTCGCCACCATGCTGCCACCGCTGACCCTGGAAGAAATTGAAAAGGGTCATCGTCGCACCTCCGATGGCTACCTAGAATTCAATCTGATGGAATTGTTTTTCGCGACCGGAGATCGAGAGCTGCAAGGTTTAATCAATGGTCTGGCAATCGAAACCGAAGGCCGAATCGTTGCTGAGAAAGTCAATAATCCGAACGGCACGAGAATGCGATTGTATCGGGTTTTCATGACCTGCTGTGCGGCCGACTCACGAGCGATTCCCATCATTTTGGAATTTGGTAAAGAGCCGCCTTTGCTCCCTGAAAACGGCTGGGTTACGGTCGCCGGCAAAATGAGTTTTCCTGAAGAAAACGGGACTTTGCAAGCCGTGCTACATGTGGATCGAGCCACAGTTGCAGAGGAGCCAATTGAGGATAAGTTCCTTCGTAACTGATAAATCCAACGGAGTCTTGCGGTAAAATAAGCACCTGACTCAACATCAAACCCACACCCATTTCAGGTCAGTCACTTTTATCGAACATGAAACCAACATTCCTTCTCTCCACCATCCTTTTATCAGCAGCAGGTGCAGCCTTCGCTGATATCCAAACTTTCGAAGGCGATGGCTTTGGCGCTTGGCAGACAGAAGGCAAGGCATTCGGTCTATCCCCCGTCCACGAGAAACTCGATGGAATGGAAAAGCCTTTCACAAATTTCGCCAACGACGCTTTCGCTTTATCTGCTCACGGCGGAAATGACGCAGTAGGAACCCTGACTTCACCAGAGATCAAGATCGACAGCGACTACTTGATGTTCCTCGTCGCTGGTGGCGATACTCCAGCAAAATTGGCAGTGCAATTGATCATCGACGGCAATGTCGTTATGGAGGCAACAGGCAAAAAAAGCCAAAATTTCAGCAACGTTGTATGGGACATTAAAAAATTCAAAGGTAAGAACGCAGTGATCCGCATCGTGGATGATGCGAAAGGCGAATGGGGCTACATCGCTGTGGATCATTTCATGCAGGAAAACTATGCGAACTCGAAATTTCCTCCCTCGACCAAAAAAGGTAAACCTTACGCAGAAGGCCTTGTTACCTCTCCTGTGCTTGCTGGTGCGATGATTCCAAAAGATAGCACGCTCGTCATCGATGCGACCTTTAAAAAAGAAGGCATCAAATCACCAACCGCGCTGACCTTTGACGACAAAGGAAATGTTTATGTCGCAGAGACTCATCGTTTCCGCCACGGCATCGAAGACGATCGCAATCATCTCTATTGGTATCTGGACGATCTCCAAGCCATGAAAGTTGAAGACAGACGCGCGCTTCATAAAAAATGGGAGAAGAAGCTATCGAATAAATACATGACGGAAGTTACCGAGGTCATTCGCAAACTATCGGACACCAATGGCGATGGAAAAATCGATCAGTCCAATGTCTTTGCCGACAACTTCAATGATGTCGTGGATGGCACTGCGGCAGGTATTTTCTATTACGATGGTGCGATTTATTTTGCATGCATTCCAAAGATCTACAAAATGTTAGATGAAAACGGAGATGGCAAAGCGGATAAAAATGAAATTCTCCAAGATGGCTTCGGCGTTCGGATTTCGCTCTCCGGCCATGATTTGAACGGATTTACCCTAGGTCCTGATGGAATGATCTACGGCACAGTTGGCGATCGCGGCTACTCGTTCACCACAAAAGAAGGAAAAACCTATCACTACCCGAATGAAGGTGCCTTGTTCCGTTTCGAACCGGATGGTAGTGGATTCGAGATCGTTCACACCGGCCTACGCAACCCCAAGGAAATCGCATTTGATGAATTCGGAAATGCTTTCACGGTCGATAATAATTCCGACCAAGGTGATGCAGCGAGGATTCTGTATCTCGTGGAAGGCGGCGAAACCGGATGGCAAATGGAGCATCAGACGATGCACACGTTCCATCGCCAGATTGGACTGGAGACCCGCCCTCTAAGCCGTTGGATGGATGAGAAGATGTGGGAAATGCGCAACGAAACCCAACCCGCCTACATTCTTCCTCCCTCCGCACTTCTAACATCCGGACCATCAGGTCTCACCTATCATCCTGGCGCAGGTTTCCTTAAGAGTGAAAAAGGCAGATTCCTTATATGCGACTACAGAGGTGGTGCGGCCACTTCAGGCATCTGGTCTTTTGAAATGAAACCCGATGGCGCTGGCATGAAAATGACAGACGCCCGAAAATTTCAATGGGGAGTCGCGGCAACCGATGTGGAATACTCATTTGATGGCAGGGTTTTCATCACTGATTTCGTTACTGGCTGGCAATCTCACAATGACGGCCGTTTGCTCTCCCTCAATGCTGGTGAAAATCTCTATTTGCCAGACGAAACCCGAGAGGCCGCTAAATTGATAGCCGAAGGATTTGACCAGCGCAGCTCAGCCGAACTTGAAAAATGGTTAGGCCACGCAGACTCCAGAGTCCGCCTCCGCGCACAAGTCGCCCTGACCCGCAAGCCAGATGCGATCGCTAGCTTCCAAAAAGCCATCAATTCCAATGATCTCATTACTCGCATCCATGGCATATGGGGCATGGGAATCATTGCTCGCCGTGGTGTCACTCCATCGCCAAAGGGCGAATTCACTAAAGTGTCTAATCTTCCAAGCTTACGTGAAAAAGCCGCGGCAGCATTAACACCACTCCTAAAAGATTCATCGCCTGATATCCGAGTCCAAGCCTTGCGCGTGATTCGATACGCACCTGTGAAACCAGAAACCTTATCACTTACAGCACTACTCAAGGATGATTCCGCAGCAGTTCGCTTTGAGGCCGCAATCACGATAGGAAAGATGAAATCTAACAATCATTTTAATGATATTATTGAGTTTATAAAAACGAATGACAATCGCGATGTGTATCTCCGCCATGCTGGAATTTACGCACTCGAACACATCGCCAGCAGCCCGAGCCAAGTTGGCGATTTGGTGAAATCAAATTCGCCAGCCATCAGACTTGCAGCAGTGGTTGCCCTACGTCGCATGAAAAGCGATGAGTTGAAACGTTTCATCAACGACACCGATCCTTACATTCAGGATGAAGTCATCCGCGCAATCGACGATCTGGATATGGTGGATTTGAAACCTCTTTGCGCCGCTTTGTTAGATAAAGCTTCCGCTCGAAAATGGACACCTCTCATGCTGCGCCGTCTGGTAAACCATGCCTATCGGGTCGGGTCGGCAGAAAATGCGGATAGAATTTTTAACATCATCTCGGATAAGGAAATACCAGAAGTTGTAAAAACAGAAGCGCTTCGACTCCTCGCAATATGGGAAAAACCTAATCCAGTTGATCCTCTGAGCGGAAAATGGCGGCCTTTAGCGCCGCGTTCGTTGGACACATTGAAACCTTCATTAGTCAAAGCTATACCAAAGCTTTTAAGTGCGAATGAACAGGCACTCAGTGGCGCTCTTGATCTCAGTATGACCTACAAGCTCGGAGCTGATTCGATCAGTTCGGATAAGTTACGTGATTACCTTTTCAATGATAAGCTGCTTCCCGGCACGCGCTCCAAAGCTCTCGCGGTTTACATCTCACGCAAAGAAAAAGATCTGCTCTCTGTACTTGAAAAACTAGCTGAAGATCCAATGGATGAAGTTGCAGTCAGTGCAATGAAAGGAATGGCCAACGTATCACCGAAAGAAGCCATCGCCGCCTTGGAAAAAGCCATCGCTTCTGGAGATGTGATTCGCACACAAAAAGCATGGCCTATTCTTGCAGTCATTCCCGATGCCGAGGCAGGAAAATATATCATTACTCATCTAACCAAACTGCAGGCAGCAGAGGGAATTTCTCCAAGCGCTGTTGAACTCCTCGCCGCAGCGAAAAGCCGCAAGGAAGCCGAAGTGAAAAAAGCCCTCACGGACTTTGACACATACTTTACTGAGAAATCAGACACATACGCTAAATACAATATCGCGCTTGAAGGAGGAGACCCAGTGAAAGGTTTTTCACTTTTCAAATCTCTCCCTGCTGGCCAATGCATGCGTTGCCACAAAGCATCCGATAAAAACAACGCCGAAGGCGGAGAAGCCGGTCCTAACCTTGCTGGTGCTGGTAAACTTCATGATCGAAAATATCTGCTTCAATCTCTTGTCAACCCAAGCGCAGTCGTCGCCCCTGGCTTCGGCATCACCGCTGTGACTTTCAAAAACAGCGCCAACCTCGTCGGAAATCTTGTTGAAGAAACTCCAGACAACATCACGGTCTCAACTCCTGTAAACACATGGTCGATCAAGCGCGCCGATATCGCCTCCTTCACTCCACCTGTCTCCGCTATGCCGCCTATGGCTGGTGTCTTAAAACCCGAGGAGCTCAGGGACTTGGTCGCTTGGCTTGCCAGCTTGGAAACGAAAACCAACGCTCCGAAACCTCTCAAAGTTGAGACCTTGGATCCCGCTACTCTTTTGAAAGCGAAATAAGTCTGATTAACCTATCTAACTAAGTCCTCCTCATACATGAGCTTGAAGCCGCTGCGATTCAGAATCGAAGTTGCAAAATCGTAGTCTTCAACATGCATGGCGAGAAGGGCTTGCCCTTGCGGACCCGGCATCATCGCGTAGGCGAAATCAACATTCGTTTCCGCGGTCATCAAGATATCCAGACATTGCAAAAGACCAGGCCCTGCCTCTTTCAATGCGACGACCACGAGTTCACACTTCATGTAAGGAATGCCCTTCTCGCTAAAAATCGCCTCCGCATTATCCGTATCAGAAAGCACCAAGCGCGCTATAGTCGCATCCCTCGAATCCTGAACACTCAGGCCAATCACTTCGATCGACGAATTGCGCAGCAATTTCACCAAAGACGCCAACGCACCCACACGGTTTGGTATCATCACGGAAAACTGCCTTACTGGCGTTCCGCTATCCGTCACTGCTTCGCCTTCAGATTGAATTTCGTGCTCCATGTATGCGTTATTTGATTAGCCCCTTGGCCCGCGGAGGATTAAAGTGCTTACTTCCCCACTAGTCACGTCTTCAATGATTAACTGTCCCGGACGGACATCACTCACAACGAACTCTCGTCCGTCCTCAGAGGTGAACTTCTGCCCGTTTTTAGCCAAGTAGCGCCGACCCGTCACCGCATCTTCCACAAGGGCCACTGGATCATGCCCAACGGCCGGACTGCCCGAGCGCCAGTCCATTTTACGACCGGTTTCCTTATCCTCAACCTGAACAACTCCGATATATATAGGCTGGCTGTTATTTAGTTTTCCGATTTCTGTCCGGGTCGAAACTTTAACAACCACCAACTTTGAATTTGGAATCGGATCGCCAGCTCGAACGCTGATTTCTCTAGCAGGCTTACCACCCAAGCGTAACGTCGCAGTGTCTCCGTAAACTTTTTTAACTTCCACAGGAAGTTCACGCTGCGAATATTGTCGCATGATAATGGGTGAATTTGGCTCAGTAGAAGCAGTGGCTTTGCTGTTATCTGAAAAGCTCGAAATTTTAGCTCCTTCTAACATAACAACTTTGTCGGATGAACCACCACCAGCTACTGGCTTTTTCTTTACTTTAGCCAATGCCATCGCAATTTGATCGTCCGAGTCCAATGCGATCGTCTCGCTCGAGAAACCTTTCTCTATCATTTCGGCGATATCTTTATGGTTTTTGGCGATCGCGAGACTTTGTGCGGTCTCGCCAGATTCAGTGGTTGCGTGTCGACTCGCCCCAACATCCATAAGAATTGCGACCGCTTCCTGATGACCGTTTTGCGCAGCCAACATCAATGGCGTGCGGCCATCGCTCATTCGCGCATGAACCGAAGCACCGTAGTTAGTTAGCGTATCGATTGCCGCTGCATCACCTTCATAGGCTGCTAACAATAAGGCGGAATCCAAATCCTCGCGGTGATAGGGAGCTAACTCTTCGAGCGGTTTCACCTGATGCTGAGTCACCGCCAACATCAGCGCCATGTAACCTTTGTTATCTTTCAATTTGGGATCGGCTCCCTGCTTTAAAAGCCAGCGAACCATTGCCGACCGGCCCGATATCACCGCCAACATTAACGGCGTTCTACCTTCGTTGTCTGGGTCGTTGATGCCAACTTTCGCGTTTAATAAATATTCCGCAACATCGATACTCCCGGCTTCCGCTGCCACGTGAAGGCTGTGTTGGCCATTTTCATCTCTCGCTTTAATATTGAAACCTGTCTTCGCCATTTTTTTGACAACCTCAAGATGATCCGCACGAATCGCCTTCAACCATCCTTCCTGCGTCATTGTATATCCAGCCTCGTGAACCTCACCATCAACCCGCTCTGCGTTCTTTTTGCAAGCGACTGAACCGAGTAAAAAAAGGCATGCCAAGATTTTCCCCAGAGATTTCATAGCTTCTGAATACTTTAAAAACCTTATAAATACAATCTCCAATCTCAAATCATCTCGCCTGAGGAAAAATTCTCTATTCTAACATAATTTCTAATTGCCAATTCCAATGTTTGTCGATTAGCTCTCGCCTTTCCGAAACCACCCCCCGTTTCACCCCCATGATCTATCCCCCTCTCGGTAGACTGTGCCTCGCATGCATGTTTGGCTTCACAACCGCACATGCTGCCACTCTGGCAAATTTCAATTTCACCGGAGGATCACTGTTCAGTTCTGCATCGTCGATTCCCAGCATGATGGTTTCCTCGCTTTCCAGTGAGTCGACCTTCAATTCATTCACATCAAGCTCGGGCTGGGATAGCGCAGCACAAATTAGCGGCGCCGCTGGATTTTTCTCATCGCCCACGAACCACTCCGCTGCACAAAACGCGGTATTTTTCACCATCAGCGCAGCATCGGGATACAGCTTCTCTCTGGATGGCTTTAGCTTTATAGCTCGAAGCACAGCGACTGCTCCTACCGATATCGGATTCAAGATCAATTCAACCCTCTATGATTTTTCAGCTTCTTATTCTAATGAATCTACCATCACCTCCATATCTAACTCCTCACTTGGTTTTTCCGGCTTGAGCTTTGCGACCATTTGCATCCAAGCCTGGAATGCAAGCAGTTCAGGTGCGCTGCAGCTCGATGATATCATCCTGACCGGAACTGTCATCCCCGAGCCCTCAACAGCCATCCTAGTGACAGCTAGTGCTCTCACTTTATTACGGCGTCGACGTTGATTCGCGATTGCACTCCTTGCTCAAAACGTTTCCATTCTTTTCGTGAAGCCGAAAAAATTTGGTAACAGAAGTCATGGCGACAAGACCCGACCCGCTAGGGAAAACCGACATGTCAAGCCACTTGAAGAGACTCATGCTCCCTCTTTGGATGAACATGATTTGATGCGTATTGTCGCCGAAACCAAGGTGCCATTTTTATTAATTCTCGACTGTGTGCAGGACCCCCACAATCTTGGCGCGATTTTACGCACAGCCGACGGGGCTGGCGTCCATGCCGTCATTGCCCCAAAAGACAAGGCGGTGGGCATCACTGAAACTGTGCGGCGCATATCGGTGGGCGCAGCGGACTATGTCCCATTCGTCCAAGTCACCAACCTTGCCCGTACTATGGAACAACTCAAAGAGGCCGGCGTTTGGTTTGTCGGGACCTCAGATCGGGCAGAAAAGACCCTTTATGAGCTCGATCTCAGAGGCCCGCTCGCTCTGGTGCTTGGGGCCGAGGAGAAAGGAATGAGGCGTTTAACCGAGGAAAACTGCGATTTCTTGGCAAAATTGCCCATGGCTGGTCAGGTTGAGTGCCTAAATGTCTCGGTTGCGACTGGGGTTTGCTTGTTTGAGGCGGTGCGCCAGCGTCAGATTCAGGCTTAGTTTACCAATATTAGCCACTTATTAGGGCAAATATTGGTAAATATTTAAGATTTGTGTAATAAGTCAGCCCTTATTTTATCGGAAGTTTAAAATTTTGAGTCGCTTTATTTTGGGGGGTATGCTATGATCTCTTCGCTATGGCTACACCTACTAAAAGAACCCGGTTTTCCCGGAGACTTCCAGACCACGTGACCGATGAACTATGCAGTGTGCTTTCTGAAAAGAAGGTATTCGGCTTCAACGATCTCTTCGAAAGAGTGTTTGAAAACCTGAAACTGCGAAATGCAGTAAGCGGCGGCGAAGAAATGCTTCGCCTTCGTTCTTACGAAAAATTGCAGAATTTAGTAAACCGCGGTCTCGTGGAAAAGCTAGGTAAAGAATATAAGGGCACAGCACGTGTCCACGAAGCATCCAGTGCCTACGCAGCTGCTCAAGAAGCAGCTGAAGCCGAAGTTTAATTTCTCTCAGTTTTATCCCGAAAACCCGTGTCTGAAAAGACACGGGTTTTTTTCTACCCAAGCGCCAATTCTCAGCCTAGAAATCCCCAGTCAAAATTTTCCACGCCTACTATGCCTGAAAATTATCTTCCTGTTTTATTCCAAGTCCTTATCGCTTGTGGATTTGCTGTGACCACTCTCATCCTCAGCGTGGTGTTCGGCCGCTCCGCACGTAGAAACTCGATCAAAGACTCCGCTTACGAATGTGGCATGTTGCCGATTGGCGATGGCGCTCCGCGCTTCTCTGTCAAATTTTACCTCGTCGCCATGTTATTCGTACTCTTCGATATCGAAGTTGTTTTCATGTATCCATGGGCTGTGCAATTCCGGGACCTCGCCCAGCACCATGGTCCAACTGTCCTCGCTAGCATGGCTGGATTTGCTGGCGTTCTCGCTATCGCTTATGTCTACGCTCTGAAAAAAGGCGCACTTAATTGGAAAAGCTGATGCATTAGCATCACGCCTGTCCCCTCATGATTCACTATGTCATTTATTTTGAACTCAATGGATCGGCGAATTCTAAAGTCCTCGAGGATATGACATGATCAAGCCGCTCATCCCTTCTCAAAATTCATGAAGTATTGGCCGTGCACTCGGGCCGGAATTTGGATCCAACTTAAAGCCACAGGATCGAAAGGTAAGAACTACTTATTCTTTGGTAATCCCTACGCAAAAAACGATTTCCTCTACTGCGACGAGCTTGAAGCTTTCCATAAAGACGGCATACTCACCCTCATGTATCTTGCATGGTCGCCTGATCAGAAAGAAAATATCTACGTTCAAAAACTTATGCTCAAGCAAGGAGCCGAAATGTGGAAGTGGCTTCAAGAAGGAGCCTCCGCCGCTTACATTGCGATGCTTAAAAAAGACAAGCGCCACTCACGCGCTGTTTATTAATATCCGCAACCGAGGAGCAACGACGGAACTGGAGCTATAGTCAGTGGGGGCTATCCCGAATGAGATTACTCACAAAACGCCTACTCACGATCATCACACCATCCGTGAAATCTATCTCTCAACTCCCTCGCATTGCAAAAATCGATCCTGATTTACCTCCTGTTGCGCTTTTCAATGGTTTTGCCGTTCTTTCCTTCTGTCTTTCGAACTGCGACTGATACCTCGCTGCCATTCCTTTCACATAATCCTCACTCCCTAGCGCAATCCCTTCGCTGAAACACTTTATCCGCTTGCGGATTTCTAACATGGGTAAAAATAAGAAATTCTCCACCGCAACTTGTTCAGCCTCTACTTGTGCTTCGGTATAACCTTTTCTTCGCGAGCCTTCAGCAACCGCGCCTTCTCCATACAGCCATTTTCTGTAATAGCCATGTGCCTTTGTATTCCAACTGTCTTGAGCAACTTCCAGCACCTTGCAAAGCCCTCGCCGTGCGCGTTTGCTCCCGCCCACTGCCTCTCCATAACCACTCCACGCATACATCGCAGGATCCCGCACAATCCCTGCCCGCACCGGATTCAAATCGATATAGCCCGCC